>JAAUXT010110831.1_pt1 | contig 41181 bp, 32 predicted proteins | sample 7278171 | NCBI WGS metagenome assembly JAAUXT01 (sample SAMN14350112, study PRJNA611818) | marine sediment metagenome | isolation source: surface marine sediment (1.8m) | place: French Polynesia: Moorea | collected 2018-08
AATTGACCAATTGTCCCAGGGCAGCACCATTGACCACCAATAACCCCTATAGGGGGGGGCATGACGGGACATGGGACATAGGACAGAGGACAAAAGGGGGACGTCTTCTCTGAGTTGGCATATATACCCCAAAAAAAATTTGGCACTACCACTAAGTGCTCTTCCCTAAAGGGACTTCGCACAACGAGACATTATCCTTACGGAAGCATGCCTGAGCATGTGAGTATGTGTTTGTGTGTGTGTGTGTGTGTGTGTGTGTGTGTGTGTGAAACTCTGTGTGTGTGTGTATTTGCTCCGCACCTGTTATTTCTTTGTGCGCAACATTCCTTCATAACCTCTGTCTGTGTTCAACCCTCGATGCGGCTGGTGTACTGCGTGTCACAGCCAGCACTCAGTGTGTGTACTCAGTGTGTATTTACTCGCAGCCTATCCCTGTCGTGCTCCACATTCTTGCATTCGCCTCATGTGAGAATCACACCATATATGGCTGCTGTGCTCTGTGTGTTCGCAGTGTGTATTTGCACTGCGCCTTTCTGCAACAGGCCCCGGCCTCCCAGTTCGCCACAGCAATATGCACAACACAGGATATTTCTTGCGACGCTTACAGGTGAACAGGCATTATCCTGGATATTGCACGTCGCGTATGTCCAAAATCTAGCAAATACACTCCAAAATCCAGCGAAGTGGGACGCTGTGATGTGTGACAGTGTGACGATTGTTTCCACAGAAACATCAACATGGAAGATGACCATGGGAGCATGAGAAAGTCGTCTGAGAGAATCTGACCCAGATTTGTTCACAAGCATCAACAACAGGCGAATGATGAACTGACCAGTTCGGATGACGACATATCGATCTGCACAGAAGTCAGGCAGCGTGTGTCCAAACAAGATTTCTTCACTTGAACCTGGCAGTGCTCGCATTGGTTACGTTTTGGACACTTGAACTGTTTGCTCAGGAGCCCTTGGAACGAAACTCAAAAAGGGAACAGTGAATCTTGACGACAGGCTGGTCAACGGACTTTGCTGATGTTGGCCATGACCGTCACTTTCATCGAGTGAAAGAAGCACTGGACAATTATCCGATTATAATTATCAACCGATTCTTCCAATTATCAACCAATTCTTCGGTGCCACCGACAAAACAGGCGGGACACAAGGATTGTTGGACTGAGGCGCTCAACCGACTGGACCTGGGGGTCTGCTGTAGCCCGCGACTATGGGCCTCTCACAGGAGGAGTTGGACTCACGTGTAGACAAGTACATGCGGTCAACCAGAGCGATGGATGCCAGGATGGAGCTCATTTGTGCTCTAGAAGTGGTTGGCCGCGCAGACTTTTGCAGGTTTGTGGATCGACTCAAGGAGAAGATGGCACCACGGGCTGAAGATGATGATGTGAACAGGGATGGAGACGATGTGAACACGGAAGGAGCTGGTGTGAACACTGAAGAAGATGATGCCAACACCAAAGAAGATGGTGCAGACGTGAAAACTGAAACCAAAACAGCTGATGTGGACACAGATGACGAAGACGAAGAAAAGTACACTCCAACACTCCAAGACGCACTCGATGAGCTTCTCTATCAGCTCGTACGCATGTGCAAGACAAACCGGAGAGGCAAGAGTGTGGAATACAGAGGACGACAACCGCCAGTATCTGCCACAAGGGAGGAACGTTTGGTGGGCATACAGTTCACAAAGTACATTTTGGATGCAGGAGCGAATGTGGATAACGTTGATGTGTATGAAAGGACCCCTCTGCTGAAGGCCTGTAGGAATGGAGCTGCACATATTGTGAAGGTCCTGCTGGAGGCTGGAGCTGATGTGAATCACTGGGGTGAGGATGGGTGCGCTGCCCTGCACGCCACGTGCCTGAGTAAATCTGAAGAGTTCCTGGTTGTGTTTGTGATGAAGATAGTACTGGCTGCAGGAGCTGAGGTCAGTTGGGAGGAGCATCTCAACCACCATCTGTACCGAAAGGCGGCAGCTCCGCTCCTATTCGCTGCTGGAGAACACCCCGTGATCCTGAAGCTTCCAGGAGAAGAACCAATCAGATTTTTCCCTCCAGACTGGAACGACCTGAATCTGAAGAACCAGTGCAGAAAGGTCATCAGGAAGCACCTGTTGACCCTCGACAGCAGGGACTGCCGGAAGAATCTCTTCATCCGGGTTCCTCAGCTCCAGATGACCAATGAAAGACCAGGACTGCCTGAAGAACTTGTCTGGTATCTCCTGTACAATCAGAGCCTGGAGGTGGACTGGGAGGAATTCGACCGGGTTGCGGCGGAAAAGGCTGGAACGTGCAGACCAAGCGTAGATTAACGTCACCTGTGGGAACGGACCAGAACTCGGAGACTGCAACAGTCCCTGTGATCATTATGACCATGGAGGTCCAGCGAATGTAAGTTGTGTGACCCCATACAATAACATGTCACCAAATAGGACAATGATGCCAACTGCGACGGAGCTGCTGTGAACATCGTGAGGACGGACGGAGACTGTACCAACTGAAGTGACCACAATGACTGACGTGAATATGTACACCGCGAAACCGATTTCAATGGAGCGGCCATGGAATATGTTGACATGGAATCTGATGGCGTGAAGTGCTTGCCATGTAGACGTGATCTGGCCACGTGAACTCACGTAAATTTTGGAGTCAGGGATCCAATGTGAACACACGACAACACGGAGTACAGTGCGAAGATTTCGGAGCAAAAGAGCTCGTGTGAAGAACAACAAACACACGTGGACTGAAAGACACACGCACACATTGGCACACTCTGGCACACGTGAGTTCCCACTTGCTCGCACGCAGTTGCGCGCACCGGCACACAAACAGCAATGACAACGCATGTCTGTCTTTGCACACAGCGCCGATAATGCTGGAGCAGCCAGTTTTCTTTACCACATTCAACCTGTTCACTCGGATACAACTTTGCTTTTGCGTCTGCTTTCCTCTCACCTTGTCATATTTGACCAGAAATAAACGTATACTTCTAAATGCGAGATCTGCTCTTGTGTTGTATTCCTGACGTGTCAAGCTTTTGTCTCCGAAATTAAAGTCATCGTCGGGCCCAGTCGTGGAACATTATTTTTTGCTTTCCAGAGACGATAGGACACTGAACTGAGGAGTCAGAACGGCCAAGTTATTTCTGATGAAAATGTTGGTCGGGGTGGCAAAGGATGAAAATTCCACAACCCGTAGATTGCGTTTTCAGGCAAAGGAAACTCGTTTCCGCAGCACTTGTCGCTTCAGCAGTCTTCAAGCGTCACAAGACTCATTTTGACCTGCAGATGTGCGCAATACGTTGACACCTGCAACACGATGTGCTATCCAGATAACGCGGCCTGGAGCTGCTCGTTTTCGTGCGTTTCATCTGCTACGGATCTCAGTTGGAGTGGCCACACTAGATGCAGAGATACTCGGTTCAATGGTGTACAACCCCATCCTGCTCCTGTTTCTGTGGGAGCTTCCTCAACGCAGCCGCACATGTGTGGCGCCAACCGTACAGCATGCACATTTCAAAAGCAAACCAAAACACTCGTCCACATCTGAGAAATAGTTGGTACAAAGCAGGTGTTTGTGATGTTTGTACCAACAATAAATCTTGCCACTGTACTGAATTCTATGCTGCACGTGTACGGACGAGCGAATAAAGACACCTGGTGGGGCAGTTGGGGTCTGTTCCATGTTGGACACACGTGTTTTTGAGCAGAGCTGTAGATCTAACACAGCGGATAGAAAATCGCATTTCGTGGCAAGTTCACATTCAGCCAAACGTGTGCGACATGAACAACGCACAACAGCAGCGTCCAGGTTGTTGAGGAGCTTGACTTGATTGTTTCTATTGTAGAGGTGTTTGCTTCATTGGCCAGAGAACATGGAAAAACAAGGCTGACAACAAGTTATCAGAAGTGTGTTATTTGCTGAAATATATCAGAAACAGATTGAAAGGACGTTTTTGTGCTTTTCCGAACCTGTTGCCACATCAGACACAACAAGAAGATGGCGACACCACCACAAGAGATCTTGGTGGAATTAACAAAACAATTCAACTCTTCCTCTCACCCACAGGATGCAATAGAAATTGCAATGGAAATTCTGCAAAGCACAGAAATTGAAGATGTGAACAAATTTGTTGAAGGAGTAAATCCCAATCTAACAATGCAGTTTGGAATGTTTGGGCCATTTCTTCAATCCACAAAAGAGTTGTTTCTTTTTGGGGCTGCAAAAGTTGGACACCTTGATGTCATGAAGAATTTGGTTCAGATGCAAGGAGTTGATGTGAACTCTCCAATTGTGGGAAGTATCCTATATCACATGGAGTCATTCCCAAGTGAGGCTGCAGCAAGTGAAGGTTTTGTTGATTGCTTGAAATACCTGCTGGAGAGAGGAGCTGATGTGAATCCATCAGATGCCAGGAGACCTGTTCCCCTGTGGTGGGCTGTGCAGCATGGGCAGCTGGAGTGTGTGAAGCTGTTGTTGGAGCACAAGGCTGATGTCAACTGTGCACATGCTCCCTTGTCCTTTCACAATGACAGTATGTTGGAATGTGTGTTATAATTTTCTGTTTTGACAAGAGGTTGCCATAACAACATACTTGTTTGTTTTGGACCCTTAATTTTCACCTTGCTCTTGTGATCTAATTTTTTGATTGATTGCTATTCATTGTTTCAGTTCAGCTGGATCAAACACCACTTGTCATAGCAGCAAGAAGATGTAATATTGGCTGTTTAAAGGTGCTATTGGAATCAGGAGCTGATGTGAACCATTGTGGATTTGACGGCATCTCAACATTGATGCTTGTAGCAGATAAAGGTAATCCGCAATGTGCAAAGTTGCTGCTGGAATCAGGAGCCAATGTGAACCACGCTGATACTGATGGACATACTGCTCTCATCAAGTGTTGGATAAACATGTCTCAATCATTTCCATTGTTGAATGAGTCTGTTGTGAAGGTTCTGCTGTGTGGAGGAGCAAATGTTAACATGGTTGACAGTGGTGTTCCTGTAATCAATGTGGGTTCTGAGACAAATGGGCCAATGCTGTTGTTTGCTGCAGGAGAAATGAATATTTTGATCTGTGAGCCAATAGGGAAACTTGATGTGACAGATGGGAAGACACAGAAAGAGAATCCGTTCTTCCCACCAGGCTGGAACAATCTCAATCTGAAGAACCAGTGCAGAAAGTTCATCAGAAAGCATCTCCTGACCCTGGATCGCCGCATCAACCTCTTTGTGAGGATCCCTCAGCTGGAGATGACCAATGATCGGCCAGGACTGCCCACAGCTCTGGTATCCTACTTGCTGTACAACCAGTGTCTTGTGGTGGAGCATCAGCAATGAGAGACAAAGGCACTCTGAGGGACTAGCGCATTTTAGATGCGAAACACAGACCTCATGTCCATCCAACATTTTCAGGCGTACATTTTCACAAATGTTCTTGGTGGGTGTCCTTTATTCCCTTCTTTTCCAAAAGTTCGACAAAAAGAAAGGTGGAGAGAACAAATTTGCTGCAAACTCCGTTTATAATTTCCCTCTTCATGCTGACTCAAACGGTTGCATGTTTATTACCTAAATGGACAGCAAAACACGTAAAATACACAAACCAGACCAGCAAATTAGAAACAAAACACCTGTGGTGCATTCTGCCACTCGGGGAGCAAAGAAATACTGATTTTGTCTCTGAATCGCTGGTGAATAAAACAACGGTTCAAAGCATTCGACCTTTGCTTGTCATGCTGATTACAAGGACCAAGGTTCCCTATTATATTCTCTTTGGGAAACACCAGAGCGTGCCACATTGTTTGTAGCAGAAGAAACAAATGCAAAAACAAAGGCAAGACAAATATGTATGACTGACTTCCCAACAGTGGATTTGATTTCAGAGCGTCTTTTTTGAGAGCTGGGAGAACAGAGGTGTGGACATAAAACTATCCAGGTGAAACATTTCAAATGTGTTATTGGGACAGTGAGCTGGGTCATAAAGAAGCACTACAGATTCACAGTACATTGTGCATTGCCAAAACACGGTATCCTAAATGAGTAAAAATACGGCACAGGTGCAAAACTTTTCAAGTTTTACGGAAGCAATTGCTGGTTCTGTGTGAAGCAAGGTCCTGTGCATATATCTGCAGGAATAAGCCCTGAAAAACTTCAGTTGTTTTCTGCTGCTTTTGAAATAATGAGGGAAGAACACAAACACAAGAAGAAAAAGTTTGAAGAAAAAACACCTTTGCACATGACTCTGTAAGTCATGACAGAGGAAAACGGAAACGTATCAGCCCTTATTAGGTTATTCAAAATTCTTGACATGCTCACCAACGATTTTTTGTCTTCTCTGCACAAAGAAGCCTCTCATTGTTGAATGCTTGATGTTCTGTGAAATTTCAGTGACACAGTGGAAGTATGCAACTAAAAATGACAGAATCATTGTCATAAAGTCAGCAGCACCTGTAGAAATTAGAGGAAAGGTACAAAAATACTGGCTTGAGAGAGTATTTTCACAATTCGTTGTCTTGTTTTCATTAGTTGTCTGAACAAACACAGTTTGTCCCTTGTTGCGAGTGAGTATGAAACTATGACTGAGAGAGTGTCACCTTTGTTGTGGCTTCCAAGTATTGACTGGCAAGTTGCAACTAATTGTGTAGGTGTGGGAAGAATTGTTTGGATTAGTTGATGACATACCTCCTGACAATGTGTCCATGCCACACAGTCTCAGTGTGAATTTTGCACCGAAAAGACAGTGAAAAAGCCACCAATAAACTTGTATATTTTCTGTCAGAATCGCATGTATGCACACATGAAATACAACATTAAATGAGAAGGGAGAGAGATTTCTCAGGAGCTTTGAGATGGTATTGGTTACAGTTTTCTCATATATGGTATCCAGCCAGGTCGGGCTTATGTGTAAGAAACCAGTATGTTTTGCTGGATGACCAGCAATATTCTTTTTTCAGGCACTTGCATGTCCTGGCCCAAGTGGCTGGGCATGTCAGTGGGTGTTGAGCCCTGTGACAGTTACTTCTCATTTTTCATGTAGGTAAGATAAGATTCCAGAAATGAATCAAAGAAATGGCTTCATCTGATCACATCCCAACAAGGTCGGGTATGAAAGCTCATGCCTCAAAGGTTTGGATTTTACTGTTCATGTGGACTGGTAAGTGACATCATCAAAATTAAATCATTCAATTTGTGAGAAAACATTGTCAGGCTGAAAGGTGCCAGCATTGTTTCCATCTTGGTGAAATCAACTGAAGAGAAAATCATGCGATTCAGGGCACCCTACAGTTGGGAGCATACAACCGGCATATTCCCTACTTGCCTGCGCAAGGACACAGAAGCTCGATATTCCACACAGACATTGAGAAAGCCCTGTGCCCCCAAAAGTGGCCTTCTTTGCAGTTGTTTTCTCACAGCCAACATGAGGGTTCCCATGCAGCACTTGGCATGGCATGGCCAAAGCTGGACCATTCTTGTTTGTGTTCTATTTGCTGGTTGAAGCAATTGCCTGATTGTAAGGTTGTGACATTTTGTTATTTGTTCCCAGCAAAACACAACATTTTGCTCCTCCATCAGTTTTTTTTTTCAATCAGGACACTGGCAACATCATAAAGGGCAAAAACCACACAATTTGTTCATTTAACCAGGTTTGGTTGTATGAAATCTCCAATATGTTCTTGCTTCTGAAGGCCTGTTGAGAATTAGTGACACTTTGGACTGCCTCGAGGGAAAGTGGAAGTGCAGAGATAATATGCGATGCATCTCCTCTCACTTGGTGTGTGATGGAAACAGCCAGTGTCGAGATAATTCAGATGAGTGGCCTGAAACATGTGAGAACTGTTCTGTAAACAATTTGTGGAAATGTGCTGATAACAAACAATGCATTCAAAGCACCAGGGTATGTGATGGATCATCATCATGGGCAGACTGCAATGATATGTCAGATGAGTTGCAAGAGACATGTCAGAACTGGCACTGTTTGGAAGGATATTGGAAATGTGCTGATGGCAAGCAATGCATCCTTGAAACTGATGTCTGCTTTGGAGAGGCATCATTTGGTTGTGAAGATGGTTCAGACGAGTCAGAGATGTGTGATAATTGGACCTGTCCTGAAGGCAAGTGGAAATGTGTCAACAACAGACAATGCATCTATGCTGAGTATGTTTGTGATGGGGACAGTGGAGCTTGGGCTTGCAGTGATGGATCAGATGAATGGCCTGAAATCTGTGAGAATTGGAATTGTGCTATAGGGTACTGGAAATGCACACACATCAAAGAGTGTATTCTAGAAGAGCGACGTTGTGATGGAGACATGTGGACAGGCTGCATAGATGCGTCAGACGAGATGAACTGTGAACAATATGTTTGTTCTGAGGGACGCATCAAGTGTGCTGATATTGCCATGTGTGTCACGGTAAACTTTTCTCCACGCAATTTACATTACAATAAATGGTAATGCAATTAAATTTGCTGGGTCAGAAAGGTGGCATCGTGGTTGACAGATGACGCGGTGTCACAATTTTGATGCCAGGAACACTGGAGCATTTTTGGGTTGTCAATTGGCATCCTGGTAAATTTGACACCCATAAATCAAAACTTATGATCCACTTTCAAAAAGACCTCCGAATTGATGGATGTTGCGTTGACTTGAATCAATGGTTTTGCTGATGTCATAATGTTTGAACTGTTGGTTTGGAATCTGAATCTCTCAGGAGCCTCCATTGCTCCAAGTTTTAATGGACCCAAAATAATGAAAATTTATAAAATGAAAGGTCTAATTTCTTGCACCAGAAAACCCCCCAAAAAATAAACCCAACTGTATTCCAAATATCAGTTTTGAACAGTTTCATAAAACCTCAAATTTACATTCATCACTTTATAATTCAAATGCACAAATATTGAAATGAAATTTACAAAAAATACAAAATCTAAAATTTTCAAGCCAAATAATACACAAATGAACCCAACTCTCCCCCAAACAACCATTTGGAACACTTTCAAATCCAGTATTTCAACCCCACCTTTGACCCAACCTGAAAATCATGTAAACATTTTTAAAAATCAAAAATTGACTCTGACAATTCAACTATCCAAACAACATACCACATATCATCAACACTTCTTTGACCAAATATTTGTAATTTCTAAGATATAGAACAATTTATGCAACCATGTCCAAAGTTTCATCCTGTCCCAATATAAAGTCAATGGTTATCCTCAGCACAAATGTAACCACAAAAGCCCAAAGATCCCAATTTGATAGTTGTTTTCACTATGAAACTGGTTTGTACATACTGTTGGTCGATGCTGCCTCTTGGTAATTAATTTGGCACATTGCTATTTTACGCAAACGAGAGTCAACTTGTGGTTTCCTGAACAAGACCTTCTTCTTACAAGGAAGCAAAAGTGTGTGATGGTAGACCAGACTGCTTGGATGGGTCCGATGAGCTGTGTGATGACTACTGTGCTCCGGATGTGTTCCATGGAAAACACACAATGAAGGTAATTATTCATTTTGTTTTGTTTTTGACAGTTACCTATATTTCTGAAGTATTCTTGGGTGGGAAACACAAAAATTTATATTTTTTAACACCCCAACAGAGATGTGAAGAAAAACTCAGACAGTGTATCCCTCTGTTCTGGTTTTGCAATGGCAAGGCTGATTGTCCTATGGGATCAGATGAGCAGAACTGCCCATGTGACAAGTTCAACATGCAGAATTGCAGCACACCAGAGAACAGTAATTTGTGTGTGCCTAAAAGCTGGATTTGTAAACAAAAATTAACTTGTTTGCCAAACAATGATAATATTTGCCAGCAAACTGGCAACACAGGCTCCAAATGTGGTGGATACAATTATCTCTGTCATATCGATGAGTCATGCATAAGTCAAGAAAGGTTATGCGACGGCACTCCTGACTGCGATGGTGGGGAGGATGAAGTTTTCTGCAAAGGCAAGCAAATTGACTTTTCCTGCAAAGTACCATGTTGATTGTTAGCAGAACTCAGCTTTTAAGATTACTTGATATTGTTCTTGCAGATGACGAGTATGCAAACAGTAATAGAAGGAGTTTTGTTTTTGTTTCGAATATGGAGGGTAAAAACAACACAGGAGATTTGGCAAGCTGCCTGTTCCAACCAGAGCATTGGGAATGTCGCACACTTAACTTTGTTCTGACAACTATTATTATGCAAGAAATGATTTGGATTGACACCATAATTGTGAATGATTTTGGAGACAGGGAAAAGACAATACAATTGCCTGACATCACCACAGCACCAAGAATCATCAACATTACTTGCGTAGAATATTGTGTATACTTTTATTTCAATCTGAGTGTATTTGCCAAAGCTTTTCAAGGCCAAGTTGCAATTCAAATAGAAGGTTTCTGGTTTGAACATTCCATGATTTCAGTTGGTAATGTGTACATGGTGCTCAAAAATATACACTTTGTGGACTCAGTTGTGACTGACTGGACAGACACAAACCAGCATTTTGGGGAGATAGAACTCCATTTTATAAACACAACATTTGAAAGTCGGCATTTGCAGCAAAACTCAACACAGGGCCTTGTCATTGATAAAGTTTTTGTAGCAGGCATACATGTGCTTGAGTCTAAATTCACAAATGCTTCAACTCTTATTTTGGTACAAAATACTTACCTTGATGTGCAGGACACATACTTTGTTGAAAGTGAGATTGTGATTGACAGTGATATGCTTTCTGTGACTAGATTTCAAAATGTTTCCTTTGCTGGCTTAAAATGTAGTTTTTCAGGAGTTTCAATTGTGAAAATCACTGGAATCAAGCTGAGAGCACAATTCATCAGCTGCGTTTTTGAGAACTCTAGTGGTATAGCATTGGAAAAGAAGGACTCAGGATTGCTTGATTCTTGGTTTGAAATCAGCATAAAATTTTGTATTTATCAGAGCAACAAAAAAGCCGGATCTGGTGGAGCAATTTCTGTTCTATCTTTAACTTCAAACAAAAAGTTGTCAAATCAACAAAGCTTTCTAAACATCACAAACTGCTCATTCTCTCTGAATGAAGCTGTCAATTTTGGTTCACTTGTGTCGCAGGGTGGAGCTGTAAGTATCGTCAACAAAGGGGCCCTGCAGAGATGTGGCATGTTGTCAGTAGAAATAAAAAATTGCTTGTTCACCGACAACAAAGCTACAGATAGTGGAGGTGCCATATTCACATCTGGCAAATGTTTGGGTGTGCTTGTCCACAACTCCAGTTTCAAAATTACTGATAAATTCTTTGATTCCCCAAAGGGTGTATTTATATTTTCCCTGTCTGATATTCTGATAAACATGTCAGTTTTCTCAAGAGAAATCAAGGAAAACACTCCCTCCTTGCTGGAACTGAAAATGCTCTCAAACATTGTGAACATTGATTCTTTCTGGTTCAGTGTCCAGTGCCATCCTTGGCAGAAGTTGTGTGTTGAAACAGAATTCATTCAGAATCAGTTAGGAGAATCAGAAATTGCCTGCTCATCATGTTCGTCATCATTCTACATTCCTTCAGATGGTCTGTATGTTGTGTCTTTGCTGCCAAATCAAACTGAGGTATCTGTGGAAAGCACAACTACAAAATCTGGGATATTGGACTGCATCCCTTGTCCACCAGGTGCAGACTGTCCTGGAAATAATATAATTGCAAAGCCTAACTTTTGGGGAGAGCAATCTGGCTCTGGAATAATGATGCATCAGTGTCCAGCTCAATACTGCTGCACTGCAAATTGCACAGGTTACAGCAAATGTTCAGGGCATAGAACTGGTGAATTGTGTGGAAGATGTGAAGAGGATTACTCACTTTCATTTTTCTCATCTCAATGTTACAAAGACAATTCTTGCAATGAAACTTGGCTATGGTTGTTTGTAATTTTAGCAATTGTCTTCTATATGTTCTGGTACACCTTTAAAAATGAAGTGTTTGGCTTCTTGACAATGACTGTTGAAAAGATGTGCAGATGTTGTGCCACAAACTCAGACAATTCTGAAGCCAGTCATTCTGATGCCAGATATCTGAAACGCTACTTTGGGATTGTAACCTACTTCATGCAAGTCAAGTCAGTGATGATGTCGTCAATCACAGAAGATACCTCAAGGGCAATTGACAGCATTTTCCTTGAAATTGAGTCCTACATTCAGTTAGTATTGAGCTTTGATTTCACGCAAATTTCCAACACTTCCTGTGCAGTGCACGGGATAACAACAACCAGGAAAACAATTTTCAAATTTTTGTTTCTTCTTGGAGTGTATGTGTCCTGGGTTCTTGTTTTCATATCTATGAGAGTTTCAGAACACATTTTCATCGCAAAGAAAATGAAGGCAGAGATATTCAACAATGTTAGAATGAAACTCATATCTGGGTTTGTTGAGATAATTAAATACACTTATTCAGGTTTCAGTTCAATTGTGTTTTACTCGCTGGTTTGCGTCTCAATTGCTGGAAATCAAATTTGGTTCTATGATGGCTCCATCAAATGTTACAGTGAATGGCAGGCTGCCATGTTCATGTTCTGTATATTTTGTACAATTCCATATCCATTTGTTGTCTTTGTGGGAATGAAACTTCTCAGGAGGAAAACTATTTCAAGCAAATCTTTCTTTGCGGCTACATGCCTCCCACTTCCATCTCTGGCTTATTGGTTCATCTTGGTATTCATTCAACAGAAGCTCAAGGGTCCTGACTCCAGAGAACAGGAAGGTACAACCCAGAAGAAAGGAGTTGAAGATACAATCTATGAGGGATTTAAGGGAGGATATAGAGAATCTGCATCTGGTACTCAGTACTGGGAGGCTATTGTGATGCTCAGGCGATTGTTAATCAGTGGGACCATTCTTATCCCTGATGCCTTGATTCAGCTTTCAATCTGTTTGGCCCTTTGTATTGTATTCCTTCTGCATCATGCATACAACAAGCCTTTCAGACACAACATTGCTAACCATGCAGAATCATTCTCGCTCACATTGTTGTGTGGAGTAGCAGGCATCAACCTGATCAAGGCTGCTTTCCTATTTGCAGATGTTAATCTTCATGGTCCACAAGTTCAGCTTGTGAAAAATCTGGAATTAATTGAGGTAATGTCTGTTGTCTTCTTGATCGTGTTTATAGTTGTACTTGAGGTGGTGTCTGCAGTTGTGCAGAGAACACAGAGGGTAGTTGTGACACCATCACATTAAAATTTGAAATGACGCAAAGAAAATAAGGTGGAAACATTTTGAACCGGCAGATTTCCTGATCAAATAAAAAAGCGACTCCAAAAGGCAGCATTTTTTGCTGTTGTGTTGGACACATGCAGCAACAAATATTGGCCAAAAAAACAACAGCGACCACAGCAGACGTCAATACTGCAGAGGGAGAACATGCTCTAAACTGGAAAGTGAAGCTCAACCAACACCCGCGTGAAATACTGTACAACTTCTCGTCAAACCGTCTTGCATTCACACAATATTGCGCCTGTACCAAGAGAGAAGGGTCAAAACCTGGGACATGGGCTCCCAAAAGAACCAAATTGAGAAGCTCACGTTTCAAAGTCACAAACCATGAAATTCAAGTTCAGTTTGTTGTGGGCCATCAGACCAGGGGGATTTCCATCTTCCTTTGTTCACCAAATGACACTCACGTGACATGTGATGAAAATGTCATATACATTCACTCTTCGTGAAAGAACAAAATATTTTCAGCCTCACCAGCGTTGTATCCGGTGAAAATCTGTGGACGTATTCCAGATAACAAATGGATTTTGGTGCTAGCATCTCAAACTCCCGTCGGAACATTTTGTGTGAGTGGCATGAGTACCAGATGACTACTCACTCCCAAGAACACACACATTCAGCAGCACATGTTTTATTTGTGTGTGTGTGTGTGTGTGTGTGTATGTGTGTTTGTTTGTGTGTTTAAAATCCCAAGGTGTGATGGATCACAGGAAAGAAGGAAGGCTCTATTTGTTTTGGATGCACCGATGCACCGTGCTTTCTTGCAAAAAACACGCAAAAACACAACTGAAACACAACTGCATGAAATATGTATGGTTGCAAGAAGATATGACCATGAAAACAAAACAACATGATTTCAAAATTGCGCTTCTTAGCAAAGTTGTCACTGTTCACATTGTAATCCAATGGCATAACAGAGTGACAGCCAGAGTCAACAACACTCTGTGTTAAGTAGGGTTCATTTGTGTTGCGTTGAAAGTTGTTTGATGAGATGTGTTCCCATCTCATTTTCACAAACATTGTTGCATCAGTGTTCTTTCAGCTGACGTTTGTGCAGGGTTTTCGTGGTCTGGTGTTCTGCATTCAAGTTCAATTCCAGCCCCAGTATCGCCTGTGGTTTCTCCTTCGTCTTGGGATGTTGCATCCCTGTCCCGACTTGGATGAAACAAACCCTGCGTTAGGCACTTACTGACTGCATAACCTACCTCAAAACACACAATGACAATTATCAGAAGAACAACAGACATAATTTCCACCAACTGCAAGAATTCCATTATTTCTTCCTGGGGGCCTTTTGGCTTGGCATCTGTGTAGAGGAAGCAACTTTTCATCAGGTTGATAGCTGCAACTCCACACAACAGAGAAAGGGAGAATCCTTCAGCAAGATTTGAAATATTATTTCTGAAAGGCTTTATGTAGGTGTGGTGAAACAGAAAAGCCAGACAAAGAACCAGGCAGACAGTGAGTTGGATCAAGGCATTTGGTATAAGAATTGTAGCACTGATTGAAAGTCTTCTCAACATGAGAACAGCTTCCCAGTATTGGATATATCTTTCTGATTCTTTAAATCCTCCTCAGAACCCATGAAGAATTATTTTTTCCACACCATTGTTGTCATTTATATTTACTGTATCTTTCTCCCCTTCCTTACATTGTCTAAACATCAGGTACAACCAGAAAATAATACCAAGTAAGGGAAAATATACTGCTATGAAGAAAGACTGTTTTGATATTTTCTTGTGATGAAGTAGCTTCAATCCCAAGAAGATAAACAATGGGTATGGAATGACATGAACCAGGCAGAAAGCAATCATAACATTTTGCCACACACTGTAACATTGCACTGAACCATCATAAAACCAGACATAATTTTCTGCAACAAATAAACAAGTTAACGAATAGAAGACAATGGAAGTGAATCCCAAGTATGTATACTTTACAATTTCAACCAAGCCATAAATTAATTTGATTTTAAGTGCAAATAGTGTGTCAGCAGTCTTTGTGGCAGGTGATACTATATGAATAAAAAAGTGAACAAACAGAAAGACAATATTCCAGACAGTAAATATTCCAAAGAGAAATGCAAATTTGAACATAGTTTTGTGAGTTGTTGTCAAACCTGTCAGTGCACATGTGTCATCTGAAATGTAGCTCAACTCAAAGTTTAGTCCAATGTTTACATAAGAATCAATTTGACCAAAAAGTTTGGACACATAGTGTGTGTGGTCTGCAGAAAAAGGCAGAGCAAGCACAGATTTGATTGGAATAAAATAAGTAACAATGCCAAAATAACCTTTGTCAATGAAATACACACCATCAGTTTGTATTCTTGATGACTGTTTGCAAAATATCCTTGCAATATACACTGGGATTTTGAACACATCATTTTTTAAAGTGTACCATATTATGTATAATGTAACTGCTACAATTATCAAGGGCCACAACCAATGGCCTTTGCATGCACTCATTTTGACACAATGTGGGGAAAGCATGGACAGTGAATAATGTTCTTGACACATACCACACAGGACACCAGTTCTATGTTTGGCACATCCATCATAACTGGTACAGTTCTCTGCACAACAGTAGTCTGCAGGGCACTGATGCAAATTTATCACATGCTTACTGTTGGAGCCCCAAAAATTTGGCTTGGCTGTCAGATCATTTCCTGGACATTCTGCCCCAGAAGGGCAAGGCAGACACTGCAAACCTTCTGCATTGATTATTCTACCAATGACAGAAAAACTGGTTTTATTCAGCATTCTTGAAACCAAGAAATGACCATCTGATGGAAAATAGAATGATGCTGGACATGATATGCAAGAGATCATTAGTTCTTTAGCTTGATGATCAACAAATAGTGTGTTCAACCTCAATCCATACCATTCAGAACATTGTACAATCAAGTCCAGGTCCTTTACTTCATCTGTTTCAGACAGCATCTCCAGCTCCAACAAAGAAGGTGAATCTTGCTTTGCTTCCCACCTGAACACAGATCTATCAATAGATATTTTTGAAAAAGACCAAATCAAAACACCCTTCTGGGAAGGAACCCTATGGTTTGTAACCACAAATGTGGTGTTAGAAATTGTTGCTATGATACAGTTCTGTGAAATGTAGATGGCACCACCACCATCTGTTGCTTGGTTGTCAGTAAATATGCTGTTGGCTATGCTGACATCAAGAACATGACAATTACTGTTAAAGGTCTGACCTTGAAGGTTGACAGCTCCACCATGAGAACGTTCTGAACCAATTCTCATCACTTTGTTTGCTGTGAACACACAATTTTTGAACTCAATAAAGTTAGCCTTGTTCTGTTTCAATAAAAGTGGGGCAAAGAAATTGATTTCAATTCCTGCTCCAGAGCCCCACCTGCTGTTGTTTTGAAAAACACAATGATCAACATGAACCTCAATCCATGACCGGAGGTAATCGTATTCAAGCGTTGTCAATTTTATGCCTCCAGTACTGTTCTGTACAACACAAGATGTAAACACAGCCCTCAGATGTAAGGAAACAATATCCAAGAGCATCTCATCACTGAAACTTGGATTTGAGCTGGACAAAAGAACATTGTGAAATTGTGCAAAGCAAAACATGTCAATCTTGAACTTTATATGGCTCTGGAAAAAACGTGCATCCATTGAGGAAAATGCCATGAATGGAACATAAACCTGGATTGAGGCTCCAGCAAAGTCCGAGCCGTCAACCCTGATGGCTGCAGTGAATGCATTTGCAAGAAAAATGCCACAGCTTTGGTTTTCAGTGGCTTGATTTTGGAAGTTTGTTTCAACAAACTGTAGAATTAGGTGAGCAAATGTATTCTTTTGTTGTTCCAAATCTGTGACAACTGAGTTTATGAGAAGAACATTTTTGAAAATAATGTGAAGATTACTAACTTCTATTTGTGCATTTTTGAAAGTGATATTTTCCATCTCAATGATGAGTGATTGGTGAAAATGAGCAGAAGACATCTGAAAATCATTTTCAAGAATACATGGCACTGAACAAGCTATCTTTAGCTTTCTTTGAACAGCAAATTAAATTTCTGGAAGATGTATGACATCAGGTTGTGTAGTGGTGTACATATCCAAGAAGATTGTTCTTATCCAGAGCAATTCCTTCACAATGATGCTTCTCAGAACAAAATTAAGAGATGTGCATTTTGTTCTTTCAGGTTCAAACAAGCAGGCAGGATCATTGTGATTGTTGACAGTTCCAATGGTTGATGAAACAAACACATGATGTGGCTTCCTTCCTTGTGAAAAACCCCATCTGAAAAGCAAATTGTGTCGTGTTTATGTAAATTTCCTTGCACGTTCTTGTTGTCTTAATTCATTGGTTTTTGATTGATGCAGTTTTCATGTACCAAAAGTGTTGCTCACAAGTGGACATTCTACTCAGCACTCCAACCTGTTGCTTCAGGAATTGAGCAAAATAAAACGAAACAAAGCTTGGATTACAGAAAGTCCTCTTTCAGTCTCACCTTCACAATAAATCTCATCTTCCAAACCCAAGCAATCAGGTATTCCATCACACACATTCGAAGCTAAAATACATGTGGCATTCAAGTGGCACCAAAGTTCACCCACAGCACATTTTCCTGAAGCTGTCCTAAGTTGGTCACAATGTGTCAATTCTTGACAAGAAACAAAATGTTGACAAATCCAGTGCTCAGGCACACACACTGTCTTGTTCTCAAATGTTGTGCATTGCTTCAGATTGTGCCCTTTGCAGGGACAGTTTTGCTCATCAGATCCTTCAGGACAATCGATTTTTCCATTGCAGTACCAATTCACAGGTATGCAATTCTTGGCATGCTCCCAACATCTCTAAACAGGAATAAAATGTGTGTATGAGTTGCACCTGACCTGTACATGTTGGTCACACACAGGCGTGTGTGGGGGGAGGGGGTTCACACCTGTTTGGTCAACATGTCGTGTTGTCTTACTTTGACTTAGAAGGTGGTTAATGACCTTGGGGTTGTCTTGTAAAATTATTTTGAAAACTTCCACTTACTTTCATTGTATATTTCCCCTTAAATGAATCCGGAACGCAGGAGTTATCACAAAGTTCGTCTGAGCCACCAACACAATCAACAACGCCGTCGCAAGCCTTTTCTTCCTGTTGAACAGATCAAGAGATTTTACGAGGTAAACAACAGTTTGTCTTTTTCTCCAATACCACAACAGATAGGTGTTCTTCTTTCCAGGACTGGGACTGGGTTGTGGCACAGCACCTGAATACATGTGAAGTCAGCACACTTGATGAATCCATCTAAACACTGGTGCTTTCTGCAGTTCTTTTCATCGGACCCATCATATGAGCAATCTTTCTTCCCATCACACACTTGCTCCATTGTTAGGCATCTGGGATGATTTCTGATGTCATCACATTTCCAGTATCCTTCAGGGCACGGAAAATCATTGTTCTCACAATCTGGGAAAGAGTTCAAATAGATAAACGAAAACAAGGCCATTCATGGTTTGTCTGATAACACGAGCAAATTGGATTGCAATTCACTGGGAAAAAACAGCAAATAAATTGAGGGCAATAGGCAGACTTGTACACAGCTGACACAGATTTGTCAGCACATTTCCACCCACCTTCTGTGCAGTTCCGTTTCTCACAGAATTTTGGGTGCTCATCTGAACCATCACTGCATGTTCTGAGACCATCGCACACCAGTTCATTTGGAATACAAAGTTTGTTATTGTGGCATTTCCAATGGGTTTCAGAACAGTTCCAGTTCTCGCAGACTTCAGGCCATTCATCGGACCCATCTCTGCAATCCCTGTTTCCATCACACATGTCTGTATCAGATAAGCATCCCAAATTATCAGCACAATTCCTTTGGTTTAGATTGCATTCTTCAGAGTTACAGTGAACAAAAAGACCTGTGTGAGAACAATTGAAAGCAAAATTGTATGTCAGCACAACTCTCCACATCCAATTGTCACTAAGAGTCCAACAAACTGGCCACCAGATTCCAATCAGACAGCCATGAGATACACAAACAGCCAGAGAAACATCATTGTTTCACAAGAAAGAAACAGTGGGTCACAGAGCTGTTGACTGCTTTGTTGATGTTATCATTTGCGCTGAAAAGGGACTATTTATCTCAAATTAATTTACTTAATATTCATGATTACAATGTGCACCAGGCACCAGTAACTACACAATGTCTTCCTTGGCATTGTGTCCCAGATTACAGTGAATTCCATAGCCTCTTGATGATTGGAAAACTCCGAAAGCAAACCTTGATATTCTTACCTGCCCATAGCGCGGCTGAGACCAACAGCCTCATTGCGTCTGCCATCAGCGTTATTTATGCGTGGAACAAAAGTCGCAATTGACCATTTGTGCCTATCTCTTCACTTCTTCTGAAATAAATGGGCACCAGCTGTATAGAGGTCTCTGACTTCAACATACGTGCCAATGAAGATGAATGGGTTTGGCATCGCCTGTCAAAACACAATGAGAACACAGAACAGCCTGGTTTCTTGCAACTTTCCTCTTGATTTTTCTGACACAGAGCCCCCTTCTACCTTGAAGTGTAAAATTTGACCATTTTCGTGCAATGGTGCAGAAAAAAATGCAAAAGCCGTTTTAGATCACACTGGGCCCTGGAGTTTGCCGTGAGAATTTGCCACTGCGTGGTGCAGGCAGTGTACGTGGCAAATCAGGAACAATAGCTGATCCAGGGTCAGCCAGATGGCCTGCTACTGCAGCCATCGTGTGCTTCTCGAAAAAACAGTGTGCTCGTCAGATGGGCAAGCTGATTCAAACATCGTCGATTCTGATTTCCTGAAAAATCGGTCATTGTGATCACAGTGAAATACAAACCTGGAAACATCAATTTGTTCACCATGAAACCTCAATGGAAAAGATTCCTCGTCATAGCTGGAGGCGGTGCATCATCCTGGCTTCACAAAAACACAAATGCCCTTTCACTCGGCACATTATTCTGTTTATCTGTCACTTGTGTCGAAGTCACTGGATGCATATTGTGAGACAAAAGGAACCATGCGGGAACACATTCACATCAATATGCAAATGAGCTGGCCTCGCTCAGAGTTGGTGGTTCCACCTGCCCAGCTGTTGTGTCTGGAACAAGGATGCAGGCGCCAAATGAATATATGGCACAATGTCGCGGAAAGGGTGAATCGGTCTCTTGTCATGGACAACCCTGGACCGCCCTCAGATTCTTGTTTTCTGGCTTTCCTGACTCCAAAGACACAATGTGTCTCTTTTCCAAGGAACAGCAGGTCTATTTCATTGGTGCAAGGGCTGACTGTTGTCAACAGACAACGGCTTGTGTTCAGTCTCTTTAAGTGTGAAACCGGCTTGTAAACTTCGTGAATCGTCACACACACGATTGAGTATCTCTACTAACGTCCAGCTATCACACTCATGTGACAGTCAACCGAGTCCGGTGCGGCGGTCCAATAACCAACGCAGACTTTTTGTGCCATGCTGTTGGGTCCACCAGAGGAGATCGCACTCTGCGCCCTGAGTACTCACTACGCACTTGCTTCTGCTTCCTTCAATCCAGGCATTTACACTTCCCTGCTGCTTTATGCATATTCACCAACTGAGCTATTATTACTTCGTACAGTCTTTTTCTGTCGTACACACTCAACACACGGATGCTCAGTGCTTAATTGTTTGCGCGTCTAAAACATACCCGACAATGCAACTTCTACAGTCAATTGCTTCGGATATGTATTATTATTTTCAACAGAACAGACTCCTACTACTCACTGCTCAGTCCACCGTCCTTGCACTTGGCATCAACAAGCTCAGACAAGCAAAGAACAACCATCCGTGCTATGTCCAACACATTAATTCACAGGGCATATGTTCGATGGATGGAATCTCTGGGTGCACTCGGCGAGTTAATAGAGGTTGACATAATTAATAAAGTAATCTTCAATTGAGGACTTCTCTCAAATTCATTGGAGCTGTACCCACTGACAACTTGTGGATGCTCTCTCTGAAAACAACCTGATTGGTGTCATAACAGCGCCAGTCCTGTGCCCGTCAATCATGAATTTCCAACGATTTCTTCTTGTCCCCCTTTTGGTTCTCTCCGGTCAGCTCATGATCACTTTACACGCAAGTAGCACAGACCTCATGTCCCAAAGGTCCCTTCAGTCGGACTGATGTGTGCTCTCGGCAGGACCAGGCCCATCCCAGGAACATCAATGCCCGTCAGGACGGAACCACCCAGCTCTCCATTCGGGGAACCATGGTATATACAGTGGCCACAAACTGTTCTGTTTTTCCGTCAAGCGGAGGAAAGTGTGTGAATTGATTGGTCGGATGAATATTTCCCGGACCAACCATCAAGAAAATACTTCATGCGTCATGCATTTTGCGGCAAAAGTCATTGGTGGTGATAACGTGACACCAAATGTGCCGCAGGTAGCTTGCAGCAACTTATCAATGGAAACTGATTCTTGATGCGGAAGCAGGTACCAATGATGCCGCAAAACGCATGACGCATAAAGCAGTTCGATATGAATTCAGCATTGACCTTCCTGCACACTCTGAGAGTTATTTAACAGTACATGTTGCTTGTGCGGGTTATGAATGCAGGATGATTATCATGAACCACAGACTTTGTCACAAAACAATAAACAAAATGAATATATTGAGGAGCTTAAACAGCCACGTTTCACGAAAGGTCGGAATTCCAGCAACGTCAGGCACTGTTGTTTTCATCTTCGACGTTTGGAGTTTGAACGCTATTTTCAGTTGTGAAATAGGGCTTCCAACACGCAATTGTCTCCATATTGAGAAGAAGCTACCAAGCTTGATTGGTGAAAAGGTGGTTCTACTTTGTGTAAAAAGAATGAGAGAGCTGTGAGTACCACAAAATGGAGTGTTTTTTTGGAAATCTGAGGTTTGGAAGCCATGTTGCGAAGTTTGAAGCTCAAACGTCAAAGATCTATGGCGACGTTTGGCCGAAACGTCGTGCTGAAAGTGCCTATTGAGCAGCTCACGCACTTGATTTTGAAGAATGAATCTGAGCTTGACCGAAAACAAAACCAAGACTTTTGTTTCGCAGAATCCAGAAGCATAAAACAAACACCGTTTCGCTCCATGTTTAATGTGCACGATCACAGTGTGGCCTTGAAAGCTTTCGTTATTTGAAATCTGCTTGTCTCTTACACACAGGAAAAAAATGAAAGAATTGAGATGTATGCAACGCAGGGTTCCATTGGTATACAAACTTCAACATATTTTCCACATATAAGTTTGTTCTACAATGTCTTTACAGTCTTGAATTTTCTTCAGCAACACATCCATGGTTTTCATGTTTGTCAGCGGTGAGCTTTGTTCCAGTCTCTGCATCAGACTTGTGTGACTGAGCTTCAGTGTGCTCATCAGCAGGATGCATTGCCTTCCTTGCACAAGAAACAATTCCAACAACTGCTTCAAAAAACACAATGAACAGAATCAGAGCAACCGCACAAAGTGTCTCAATTACCTCCAGTACATACATAATTTCAACCTGTGGCCCATCATGAGGTATTTCTCCATACAGAAATGCAGCCTTCAACAGGTTAATACCAGCCACTCCACACAGCAGAGAAAGAGACAATCCCTCAGTGATATTTGATATGAAGTGCCTGAAAGGCTTCATGTATGTGTGGTGAAATAGAAAGATGACACATAAAGCCAAGCAGACATACAACTGTGAAATAGGATTTGGTATGAGAAATGTAGCACTGAGTATCAATCTTCTCAACATGAGAACACTTTCCCAGTACTGTGTGCCCTTCTCTGATTCTCTAAATCCTCCTTTGAATCCATCATAGATTGTTTGCTCCACTACCCCTTTGTCAGTTGTACTTGTGTTGTAAGTTTCCTTCTTCTTACCATGCCTGTTCAAGATGAAAATCCAGACAAGTAGTGCAGGTAAAGGGAAATATATTGCCACCATGAAAGAATGTCTTGAGATTTTTTGTTTCCTCAACAGTTTCATGCCAAGATAGACCAGGAGTGGATAAGGGAATATGAAAACAAGACAAAATGTAATCATAAGTTTCTGCCAAATACTGTAACACTGCACAGATCCATAATAAAACCAAACCAGATTGCCATCCACAGATATACATGTAAGTGAGAAAAACACAATGGATGTAAACCCTAAGTATGTGTACTTTATTATTTCTACCAAGCCATTGATCATTCTTAATTTGAAATATTCCAGTGTGCTAGTGTTCTTGTTTGCTGAAGACATACACTGTGTGACAAGGTACAAGATAATAAATGCCAAATTCCAAGCCAAATATACACCAAACAGGAACAGCAACTTGAACATGGTTTTGTGAGTTGTTGTCAAGCCATCCAGAGCACAAGCATTATTTGAAATGTTGCTCAGTTCAAAGTTCAAACTAATAGACAAATATGACTCAATTGCAATGAGAATATTGTCAGCAGGATCAGTATGATCCAAAGATAGAGATAGACTCATGACTGCCTTGACTTGAACAAAGTATGTCACAATACCAAAATATCCCTTGTCAATGTAATAAATATCAGAACTGTTGGATGACCTGGATTTTTTGCACAGTTTTCTTGCAAGAAATGCTGGGATTGCAAACGCTTCATCTTTCAATGTGTACCATGTCATGTACAACACCACAGCCAAAACAACAACAGGCCATAGCCAATAGCTTTTGCATTCCCTCACTTCAATACACTCAGGTGACAGCATTGACAGAGAATATTTTTCTTCACAGTTTCCACATAACACACCAGTTCTATGTTGTTTACACTGATCATACCCTATACAATCTGCCTCACAGCAATAATGTGAAGGACACTGATACAATGTGATCACATGATCTTTGTTTGAGCCCCAAAAGTTGGGCTTGGCACTCAAGTCATTCCCTGTGCATTCAGCACCAGAGGGACATGGTAGACAGCTTAATTCCTTTTTATTTGAGGTAGTACCCTGCGCAGAAATAGTACTTTGATTTGGCAAAAGAGACACAGTAAAAAGGCCATCTGATGGGACATAAAAAGATGGCGAACATGATGTACATGTTATTGATAGCTCCTTTGCTTGATTACCAGCAAACCTTTCAGTGAGACTCAGTTTGTGCCATTGAAGGCAAACAATAGTCAGGTCCAACTGAGATATTATAGCTTCTGATTTCAGCATCTCAAGTTCCAGCATTGAAGGTGATTCCTTTTTCAACTGATTTTGGAACAGAGACAATTGGATTGAGATTCCAGACAGAGACCAGACAAACACACCTTTGGTTGGCTCAAAACTACCCTCAACAACCTCAAATGTACTCTTGACAATTGTTGTTGTAATACAACTCTCTGAGATGTAGATAGCACCACCACCATCTGTTGCTTGATTATTGGTGAAGCTGCTATTGATTATGTGGATGTCAAGCTCATGACACTTGGTTCCTGATGTCAGCCCTTGAATACCCAGGGCTCCACCATAAGAGCTTTCAGAACCTTGTCTGGTCGCCTTGTTATTTGCAAACGAACAGTCCTCAACAATTAAGTAGTTTGCAACTCCTAATTTCCTGGAATCTGGGGCAGAGAAACTGACTGCAACTGCTCCTCCGGGACCCATCTTTGTGTTGTTGACAAAGACACATTTCAACAAATAACATTGCATCCATGATTCAACAAGATGATACTCATTCTTGACAAATGTCATACCACCACTGTTACTTTGGAAAAAGCAAAATTTGAATGAAATACTTAACTTCAATGATGTGACGGAAAAAAGTAGTGCATTGTTCTTACTCGGCATTTGACCCTGCAAGCTAACATTCTGAAATTTTGAGTGGCAAAACATATCAACCTGGAGAGCAATATGGCTTGTTTTAAAAGAGGTATCTGTTGCTCTCAAGATCAAGTGCTGGACATTTATTTTGACAGGGGCACCAGAAAAGTCAGACCGTTTGAATGTCAGAGCTGCACTGAATGTATTTGTCAGAAACAGACCACATGTTTCACCTTTAATCTCAGTGCTGCTAAAATGTGTGTTCTGAAAGTGCATGATAACATCATTCAACTGACTGCTTGTTTGGTTTGAGTCAGTAACCACTGTGTCAATGAATTGAACACTTGTGAATATCATGTTGACATTAGCAACTGTTATCTTTGAATTTTTGAAAGTAATATTTTCCATCTCAAAAACAAGAGACCTGTGCAGAGATTCTGCCAAGAACAGCAAATCATTTTCAACAATGCACGGGACTAAACATACAATTTTGATCCTTCTGTTTCTTTTGGAATAATTTTCAGGCAAGGATACAATTTGTAGCAACAGTTCTGCATTCTTGTGCAAAATTATGGTGTTGATCCAGGCCAATTCCTTTCCCAGGATATTGCTGATCGTGTATCTCAATGAAGAGCAAGAAAGTTTCTCGGGTTGCAACAGACATGCAGGTTCATCACTGCTGTTGTTGAGTCCACTCATACTTGACACGAAAACAGTGTTTTTTCGCATCATACTTGAGTAGGCTCCACCTGGAAAAATTAACATGTTCTGTTGGAAAAACTGCTCACTTGATAATGTAACACCCAATGTGTTCTGTGTTATAAGTTTCTGGGAATATGAAAATGTCTGAAATTTTCTGGAATTTTTGAGCCATTAGGAATCCTCTAGTTCTTGTGTTTCAAATAGATTTCCTCTATCATGATCATGCCATTTGTGTCTGCTTGAATATTGCAATTGACTGGGAACATACCATCACAAAAAATTTCATCTTCATTCCCTTCACAGTGAGGTGTTCCATCACACACATTTTCATTCAAAATACAGGTGGCATTCAAGTGGCACCAAAATTTTTCCACTGTGCAATTTGTTGATGAAAGTGTGGATGGAACACAGAAATATTTTTGTTGACATGATAAAAATCCTTCACAAATCCAGTACTCAGGGACACAGATGTTGCTGTTCTCCTCTGTTGTACATTGTTTCAAAGAGTGTCTCTCACAGGGACAGTTTTGCTCATCAGACCCTTGTGAACAATCAACCTTTCCATTGCAATACCAATTCGTTGGAATACACTGTCTGGCATTTTCATCACACCTCTGAAAATAGCAAGAACATGTTATTTAATGATATTCACATGTCCAGGAAACAAAAGAAAACAGAGAAAAGAGGGACAAGAGATCCTTGCCTTCATTGTGTGATTTCCTTTGAAAGAATCTGGAGCACATGGATCATCGCAAAGTTCTTCATCTGATTTATCTGGGCAATCCACATTGCCATCACATGCTTGTACCTCCTTCAAACAAACCAGAATACCAGATAGAGAACAAGCAAAATCATACCTCTTCGTTTCTGTTTTTCATTTGGCAACACAACACAACGGTCTTGACTTCAGAAATTTATCCATCAGTTTGATTCACCAAAACTTAAGTACTGTACAGCCATTTACATCATGAGGTCAAGTTACAACGTGTGGCGCAATTGCAAATTGGATTCGAAAAGTGTGCATCATTCTGGCCAAGAAAATCCTCCCTTGATTTTCCATGAAGTGTAGTGAAAGGCATGTCTTGGGAAAACATGGAAAATGCACACTTCACCTGAATACAGGTGAAATCAGCACATTTGATCCACCCATTCAAACACTTGTGATCCTCACAATTCCATTCATCGGACCCATCATAGGAACAATCCCTCTTCCCATCACACACTTGATCCAGAGCCAAACATCTGGGATGGATATTTCTGATGTCGTCACATTTCCAGTATCCTTCTGGACAGGGAAAGTCATTGTTGTCACAATCTGCAACAGGAAAGCCGGCAAAAACGAGTCGGGGTTTTCCAATGTTGATGATGCCGGGACAGAAACTGATATCAACAACACAAAACAACAAGGAAACAGCCTGAAACGAAAGCACACCAAAGAAACAGACAAAAAGAAGCGTGAGACAACACAAAGACAGCCGATCTTACAGTGCAACAATACTCACACATCTTCTCCGAAGCATCATCACACGCCCCAAAGGTGCCAACCAAACACACCAAATAAGGTGAAATACATTGATGCGTGTTCAGACATTTCCAACTGATACCCTGAGGACAACAATCCAGCTCATCTGATCTGTCTTCACAGTCATATATGCCGTCACACCTTGCCTCCATGTTTGTGCAATATTTCAAATCTTGGCATCTCCATTCAGTTTCTCCTCCAGGACAGCACAGTGCAAGCCATTCATCTGATATATCATTGCAATGGTTTTCTCCATCACACACATTTCCTTTCCCAATACACTGCAAATTGTCATCACATTTCCATTCCTCATCAGTGCAGTTCCAATTCTTGCACATCTCTCCTTCATCAGATTTGTCTGCACATTGAGGTATTCCATCACACATTTGACCCGTTGACACACACTGTAAATTGTCATCACATTTCTTCCCAGATGTGCAGGACCAATTCTGACAAGTTTGAACCGACTCATCAGATCCATCGTCACAATTTATCTCGCTGTTGCACACACTCCCAAACCAAATGCATTTCAAATTGTCCATACATTTCCAGCCAAGTTCGTGGCAGCTCCAATTCTCGCAAGTAATCTTCCACTCATCAGAACCATCAAAACAATCAGGTATTCCATTGCACACAAACAACTCATAAAGACAAGTGATATTGTCAGCACATTTCCAGAAACCGTCAGCACAGTTGTGAGTCTCACATATTGCATCTGACTCATCAGAACCATCAATACAATCACTGGTTCCATCACATACTTCCCAGTCTGGGATGCACCTTAAATGGTCAGTGCATTTCCACCAGCCTACAGTGCACTCCCAGTTCTCACAAGTTTTTTCTGACTCATCTGATCCATCATCACAGAAGCTGTATCCATCACAAACTGCAGGGTTAGGAATGCAACGTGAATCATCAGCACATCGCCACTCCTCTTCACTGCAGTTTCCACAAGTAACAATCCACTCATCTGACCCATCATTGCAGTCAACATCATCATCACACACTGATAACTGGCTGATGCACATTGAGTTATCTGCACATTTCCATGGATGAGGTTCTGTACAGTTCCAGTTCTCACACGTTCCCTTCCACTCATCTGATCCATCATCACAATGGCTACTTCCATCACACACCAAGTTAGTGGTGATACATTTCAAATTATCCCTGCAGCTCCAGCTAGTTTCAGAGCATTTATTGCCTTCAGTGGAAAGGAAAAGAGCTGAAATAGTGTAACAATGAGATCGATAAATTTGCAACCGTAAAAAGAGGCAATTTTCTTTGTATTTGGGCAAATGTGCTGAGATTCACTTTGCAGTAGCAGCCTGCTAACAGGCAGAGCATTTTTACAGAGCCGGCTCGGTTTGTTCAGTTTTCAACAACAAGCTCTTGTCATTGGGGTGGCATACAGCCCATTTGGTGCAAAAAAAATGGCACGCCAGCGTACTTTGCCATCTTATGTTTGGCATGTTCCCTTTTCCGTGGCTTCCCACAGTGTGTTCTGAATAATTTGACTTGCAGTGTTACAGTCAGAATGTCATTCCGACATCCCCACACTACTCACCTGCCCAAACTGTTGTGCACAGCGTCACCCACATTTCACCATTTGTGTTTTTTGCTTCTTGTTTCCCGGATGAAAAAAAAATATATTTCAACATGACATTTGTTTGAAAAACAGCCTTGACAACACTTGTCTGCAACTGCAAAGCAAACCAGCAGAATATGTCAACGGATGTTGGAAGAAATGTACTGCAACAGCAAGCAGCATCAAAACGTGGTCAGAATTTTGTGAAATCTCAGAAGCCAAAATAGGCAACAGGCTTGTTATTGTTGTCAGTTACTGACGGGAGAGACCAGTCGCACAATGAGAAATCAATTTATTGTCAAGGCAACCCGAGTTAAGGATTGATTTTGGAAAATTGGATCCAGCTTCAACCTACAATTAGCGAACCAGAGCATCCCAACCAGAACCAGTTGAACGTAAACACACAATCTGAATCTTGCATAGACAACTCCGAAAGACCAAAATACATTTGCAGGTTTTGTGGGTATCACTGCCTTGATCACGCCCGATTTTTTCTGAAGTCACTTCTCCTCGTTCGAGGTGAATATTTGGATGTGCAGAAAGTCTTTCCGGAGATATTCGCACCTTGTCAGACAACCACAAAGAAGAAAAGAGCGCAAATACAAAAACACGTTGGCACTCTGTTTGCTATTGTTCCATCAGTGTTGAATTCACCATGCATAACGGAGGGACCCACGTACAATACAAAATAAAATCGAGGATTGATCCACCCTTGAATGTCAAAGCGCTACTTACCGACAAAAAATGGTGCGTACAAGAAATGGACTGCTGCATTTTTTTTGCTCAGTGAGTATCAGGAACAATGCAAAATGTTTGTTAATATACACCCGCAAGTGAAATGCATTCATTGCAGTTGGAAAGAAGTTCAGAAATGCCCCAAAAATCACAACAAAAAATTTTCAACAATTTCCAACCACAAGTTCTGTGATTGTGCTGGTGTAATACACAAAAACAAACCAATGGCGTTTGTCACTTTAGAGGGGGGATATGAACAATATTTCGTATTGATTGGCACAAAGTGCAAACTGATTTGCTGAAAGAGTAATGTAGCAAACAAAAGGGCAAATACATGGGGTAAAGTTCAAAATTAACAACACAACAGCCAGATTGGATTGTCTAAAGTGCAGCAGAAAAACAAATAACTGCACACCAAGGGACAAAATGGTCAAAAGTTGTGCAATGCTTGCATTTTGGTTTCTTGTTCGGTTGGAACATCTCACATCAAAAAATACATGCCGTATGCCGTGTCTCCTCAGAATATTTGTGTGTGCGACGCAGGCAAGGTTATTTTTTGATCCATGATTCAGCAGGTCTGTTTCCTCACCTCTCAGGGCCACGTTGCGACAGACCGGCCCCCAATGATGCACAAATTGTCCAGATGTAATGAAACTGTAAACAAAACCGCACATGTTCTGCCAGGAAAGACCACGAAAAGTCAAGTCAGACAACTTGTAGTGAATTTTGTAGGCTCTACTGAATGCAGAATGATAAACTTCATGGACATGAAATTGATCTGTTCGCATCAGCATGGCTATCAGCTGATGACCCTCGTCATGTCACACAAAGCCAAGCTGCTGTTTCTGCTGCCATTAATTTTCATGTCTGACTTCATTTTTGCAAATGTGTGTGGAAGGGTTGGTAGCACTGAATGAGTTCGTTTGTTTTGCCCAAATTTATGCCTTCATATCCACTCGATTTTGCACAGAGGTTTGCATGCAATCTCATGTGGCGTGACTTTGTCGTATTGGTGATGGCGTTGAGCTGTATCCTTGATCCAAACACGCTGTGTTTCCAAAAACAAATAAAGAGCACAACAGATTGTGTGTGAAACTAGTTTCTTTGTGCAACTTTTCAAGATCTCTTTGTCACAGGGAAAAAACTCACATTTCAGGGTTCGCATTCAAAATGATTTCACAAAGCGAAGCAGAGTTCAATCAACACGCAATCTTGTCCAGTAGTGAACAAGTGGTCTGTCTGACCACAATGGTTTCGCCATGTCACAATTTTGTTTCCTCAGCCCCATGCCCAGGGTTTTGAAGTTTGTTTATGTTGGATTCAACTCCAGGTTCTGTACCCATATTCACTGACACCGTTTCAGTTTTCAGCTGCTGGGTCATTATGTCACTGTGTCCGGTACATGCAAGCACTGCCTCTTTCACCCACCCTGATATTGCAACAGTTGCTTCAATTGAAACAATGAAAAGAATCAGCATTACAACAGACATGATCTCGATTAACTCAAGTATTCTCATCACTTCCACTTGTGGACCCTCATGATCGATTTCCCCATAGAGAAAAGCAGCCTTGAGTAAGTTGATAGCTGCTACTCCACACAGTAATGTGAGGGAGAGCCCTTCAGCAAGATTTGAAATATTGTGTCTGAAGGGCCTGATGTAGGTGTGATGAAACAAAAAGACAAGGCACATGGCCAAGCAGGTACAGAGTTGAGTCATAGCATTTGGTATGAGAATTGTGGCACTCAGTGCAAGTCTTCTCAACATGAGAACACTTTCCCAGTACTGTGTCCCCTTCTCTGATTCTCTGAATCCCCCTTTGAATCCTTCATAGATTGTCTGCTCAACATCCCTCTTGCCACATGCACCTATGTTTTCCTGTCTCTCTTGATTACTACATCTGCAAAACATAAAAATCCACAAGCAGATTGCAGGCAGGGGGAAACATATTGCCACAATGAAAGCTTGTCTTGTAATTTTCTGGTTGTCCAAGAGTTTCATGCCAAGATAGATAAAGAGTGGATAAGGAATGATGTGTATGATGGAAAAAGCAATCATTATCTTCTGCCACACAATGTAACACTGTACTGAACCATCATACAACCAGACATTATTCTGTGCAATTGACACACAGGTCAGAGAATAGAATATAATTGATGTGAATCCTAAGTATGTGTACTTGACTATCTCCACCAGGCCATCTATAAGCTTCAGTTTGAATTTGTTCACATTTTGCAACTTTTTTCTTGTCAGCATCAAACATTGTGTGATGAGGTGAAGGCAGAGAAGTGCTAAAATCCAGGACAGAAATATTCCAAACAGAAAGAGCAGCCTGAAAATTGTTTTGTTGGTTGTTGTCAGATCCTTCAGTGCACATAAGTCATTGGACAAGTAGCTGAGTTCAAAATTTAGACCCACATTCAAGTATGACTCAATTTTCATGAAAACAGAATTGATAGGGTGTGTGTGGTCAAGAGAGAGGGAGAGGCCCATAACAGCTTTCACTTGAACAAAATAGGTAACAATGCCAAAATATCCTTTGTCAATGTAATATATATCAGATTCATCTTTTGCTTTTGAGCATACTTTGCACAATTTTCTTGTAATGTATGAGAGGATAGCAAACACATCATTTTTGAATGTGTACCAAACCATATACATAGTTGCAGCTGAAACAACCAGAGGCCACAACCAAAAAGCTCTGCATGCATTTGCTTCAATGCACTCTTGTGACAGCATAGAGAGTGAATAGTTTTCTTGACAACTTCCACACAACACTCCAGTTCTGTGTCTTTCACATTGATTGTAGCTTGTGCAGTTCACACTGCAGCAATAGTCTGCAGGACACTGATACATTGTAATTGCAAAGTCTGTGTTTGAACCCCAAAAGTTGGGCTTGGCAGTCAGTGCATTTCCTGGACATTCTGCACCAGAAGGACAAGGCATACAGGCCAATGTTTGTCTATTTAGTGTGGTGCCTTGCACTGATACAGTGCTGTCATTTGGCAAGAAAGAAACAGAAAAATGTCCATCTGAGGGAACATAGAAGGACAGGGAACATGATGTACAAATAATTATCACTTCTTTTGCCTGGTGTCCCAGAAAATTTGATGTCAATGTCAATTTGTGCCATTCCAGACATTTCACTGTCATGTTCAGCTTGGTTATTTTAGCTCCTGATTTCACCATTTCAAGTTCCATCAGAGAAGGAGTCTTCCCTGGGATTTCTATTTGAAAAACAGACATATGGATGTCAATGTTAGACAGAGACCTGATAAAGATACCTTTTGCTGAATCAAATACATGGTCAGTAACCACAAAAGTATTATTGGTGATCATTGTAACAGTACAACTTTCTGAAATGTAGATTGCACCACCACTATCTGTTGCATGATTGTTCAAGAAGCTGCTGTTAACAATGTAAATGTTAAGCTCATGACAATTGGCTCCTGATGTGAGACCTTGAACATTCAGAGCCCCACCATGAGAACTTTCTGAACCAATTCTGTTTGCTTTGTTATTCCAAAATTTACATTCTTCTATCTTCAAATAATTTGTGCTTCCTGGATTTGTAGAATCAGGGGCAATAAAAATAATTTCAATTGCACCTCCTGAACCCAATTTGGTGTTGTTATGAAACACACACTTGTAAAAATGTGCTTGTATCCAGGATCCAATAAGTTTAAATTCTTGTTTCATAAGTTTAATGCCCCCACCAGTGTTCCTGACAAAACAGTCTTTGAATGAAAGACTTAATTTCAAAGATGTTAGAGAAAGAAGTGGTGCATTGGAAGTGTTTTGTGTTGAAGTGACAAAAGTGGTGTTGTGAAACTGTGAGTAGCAAAACATGTCAATGTGACATCTGACATGACTGTTTGATGAAGAAGTGTTTTCTACCTTGAGCACCAAGTACTGAACCAAAAATTCAGTGTATGTGTCAGTAATGCTACACCCTGTGAAAGTTATAACTGCACTGAATGTGTTTGTTACAGACAGGCTTGATGCTTTGCCTGCCACAAATCTGTTTTGGAATTGTGTTTCATGGAAATGTAAAATCACATGCCCAAAAGTGTTGACCATTTGCTTGGAATCTGTGACCACAGAGTTTTGGAATTGAACATTTTTGAAGACCATATGAACATTACCAATTGTAATTTTTGAATTTCTGAAAGAAATGTTTTCTATCTCAATGACAAAAGTTTGGTACCAAGTTGTTGCAAAAATGGTAAATTCATTCTCCATGACACAAGGCGTTGAACACCTGATATTGATGGTTCTGTTTGTTTCAGACTGATTTTCGGGCAAGGATACAGTTTCTGGTTGTCCATTCTGGTATTTATCCAAAATCACAGTGTTAATCCAAATCAGTTCCTTGGAAATAATGTTGTTCAGAACATAATTGAGTGATGAACAGGCAAATTTGTCAGGTTGAAACAGGCAACTGGGTTCGTCACTGCTGTTGTTGAAGTCACTCCTGAACAAATTTCTGCTTTCTTGTGCTTGAAAAGATACTATCGCCTGAAAACAATGCGAACCATGTGTATCAAAACAAAAGTCCTGGACCAAAAAGGTAAATGTTCACAAGGATCCTCCTCTTGTGTTGTCGTGTTCATTGCTCACAAGCCCTCAGGACTTTTGAGTTGCTTTCTGTGTGTTTTCGTCCAAGTAGATACCTGTCAAATTTAGATTTGCTGTCTTCACACACTCACCTTCACAAAATAGTTCATCTTCATTTCCTAAACAGTGAGGTATTCCATCACACACATTTTCATTCAAAATACAGCTGGCATTAAAATGGCACCACAAGTTGCCCACTGCACAATTTGTTGATGAAACTGAAGACCTCACACAAGTATGGTTTTCCTGACAATGAATCAATCCTTCACATGTCCAGTACTCAGGCACACATACTGTGTTGTTCTCCTCTGTTGTGCATTGCTTCATATTGTGCCTCTTACATGGACAGTTTTGCTCATCAGATCCTTGTGGACAATCAACCTTTCCATTGCACAACCAATTCACAGGAATGCATTGTCTGGCATTTTCATCACACCTCTGGGAAAAAGAGCAACATTATTATTTGTGTGTTTGAACACACCTCCTGTTATCCATGTGATTTGGAACATGGCCAAGAAAGGAATTACACTACATACAAGTGACAAGCAACAACACAAACACAGGCTTCTAGCAAACATATTGGTTCAAGAATTTTTTGTAATCATTTTGTAGTGTGCTTATTCAGATTCCCACAAGATGTTTTGTCTTTTGGAATCACAAAAAGAGGATGCGCATCAGACTCTTACTTTCATTGTGTATTTTCCTGTGAAGGAATCTGGAGCACATGGATCATCGCACAATTCTTCATCTGATTTGTCTGGGCAATCCACATTGCCATTACATACTCTTGACTCCTGACACAATATGACAGCCATATTTATATCAGAGAAACTGCACTCCTTGTTTGACAAAACTGGCATACAAAAATCGGGAATACACCAAATGAAACAACACACGTTTTACCTGAGAACTAGACAATCAAGTCAAGCTTTACCTGAACACACGTGGAATCAGCACATTTGATCCACCCAAACAAACACTTGTGATTCTCACAATTTAGTTCATCTGACCCGTCATAGGAGCAATCCCTCTTCCCATCACACACTTGTTCTGTTGTCAGGCATCTGGGATGAAAATTTCTGATGTTGTCACATTTCCAATATCCTTCAGGGCATGGAAAATCGTTATTCTCACAATCTAGAAACATGTCAAAATAAAACAGCTGCAGTTCTGGTTCTGATGAGAAGGAGAGACATTTTCAAACTGGTGATACGTGTACCGACCATTTGTTTCAAACAGTGACCAAATTCAACTCCGTTGTTCAGTCAAAGAAAGAAAATGCAATGACCAGGAAGGAATGTTCATTGTCATAACAGGGATCTGCTAAAATTCTCAGCAGGATTGAAATCCAAATAACACCCTGAAAAATGTGCCTGATCAGAGCAACCATGAGTTCCTCCTGCTTGCAAGAGCTCAGTGATTTTCAGCTGTTCAGCAAACCCTGAATGCAGCTCAGCAGCCTGACACACGGTTAGCAAAACAAAAATAGGATTCACCCGAGAAACTTACATTTCCTCTCTGAAAAATCAGTACAAGCTTGAATATTTGTCAAACACACAGCTTCAAGTGAAAAGCATTGACTTGTGTTCACACACTTCCACTTCCAGTCATCATGAGGACAGCAGTTGAGTTCATCTGATCTGTCACTGCAGTCAAATATTCCATCACATCTGTTATCTAGATTTATGCATTCAATCCAATTCTGACATCTCCATTCAGCTTCCCCTCCAGGACAACACTGTGCTGCTGATTCATCAGATTTATCATCACAATGTTCTCTTCCATCACATACACCTGTACTCCAAATGCACTGAAGTTGGTCAGCACATTTCCAGTTCCCTTTGCTGCAGTTCCAGTTCACACAAGTGTCAACCCATTCATCATACCCACTGATACACTGTGGCTCTCCATCGCACATGTACTCTTCTGGCAAACACTGCAACATGTCATCACATTTTCCTTGACTGTAGCTGCAGTTCCAATTCTTACAGATGTCTATCCACTCATCTGATCCATCAGCACAATCCATGTTTCCATCGCATACTCGACCTTTGTCCAGACATTGTGAAGTTCTAGCACATTTCCAGTCAGACTCACTGCAATTCCAATTTGCACATGTCAGCTCTTGTTCATCTGACCCATCCAAGCAGTTGGGCACACCATTGCACACAAAGTACCTCGAAATACATTTAAATGTGGTTGTGCATTTCCACATATCACGGGTACATTTCCAGTCTTCGCACACCTCCACCAGCTCATCAGAACGATCATCACACTGAGAAAGTCCATCACACACCATGAAATCAGGGATGCAAATGAAGTTGGCTGCACACTTCCATAAGGCTTCAGCACAGCTCCAATTTGCACAAATCTGTTCCCATTCATCAGACCCATCTTTGCAGTCGACTTCCCCATCACACATGTCCGTATTCCACAGGCATTGCTGTTTGTCAGCACACTTCATACGTCCTGCAGTGCAGTTCCAGTTCTCACGTGTTGTCTCAAATTCATCTGAGCCATCAGCACACTGACTCGTTCCATCACACACCTCTAAGTCAGATATACATCTTGATTTATCCTCACATTTCCATCTGTGTTCACTGCAGGTGAAATTTGCACAGGTCTCTTCCCAATCATCTGATCCATCATCACAATCCTTGTCTCCATCACACACTAAAGTACTAGAAATGCATTGTGCATTGTCAGCACATTTCCACTCCCCTTTCATGCATTCTTCCCCGCTGACAAATACAGCTGCAAGAAAACAACAAACCTTGCCCGACGTTCGTGTGAAAAATATCATTCAGCCCTCATACCACTCACTCATCAAAGGCGGTCAACCATATAAACTTCCATTTCCATAGATTTTGCCGAAATTTGCTCTCAGATGGGGAAGAAGAGCCCGATTGTTTTCTGATGCACCGAAGTGGAGATTTGTTACGCGGTAGATGAAAGTGAATACAGGTGAGGGTATGTGTTCCACCCGTTCAAATGGAACGTAGTCCTGAACTCAGATGCTCACCTTGGTGCACTCATTCGTAGGCTTTTCAACAGTATTTTCAACAGTATCTGGCTCGTAGACAACCAGCTGTTCATCTCTTGTACCGACATGGAGGGCAAAAATACGCCCGGTGTCTCAGGACCACAGCCCTCAATTTCTTTCCGCCGGCGGAAAGTGGTCTTGGAATTCCAGCACCAGACCCCAACCACATGGTCAAACCGTAGTCCTCAAGTTGCTTTGGCACCAGATCATGACGAGACAAGGAAATTGGCAAGTAGTTCTTGGACCACATTCCGACCTGTTACAACAGTCAATAGCAATCAACTTTCGCGTATTCTTGTATGTTCTTGTGTGAATAAATTTTCTACTACAAAAAGACCAACTGCTTTGTTTTTCTTGCAAAATTTGAAGTGAGGGTCTGGTCCTGCAAATCTTCCAGGACCACACTCTCACCCAGTCCTGGCAGGTTGGAATGTGGTCCTGAAATTTTAAGGCCACGTTCTTCCGGGCGGAGCGTGGTGCTAGTTATGGTCTGGTCCTGCTGCACGGACTATAAAACCTCCAGAGTGCGAGATCTCCACCACTACACCCTGCTACACCTGCCCAAACCCGTCCTCACCACTCCTCACCAAACAACACTCCCCACCTCACAAAATCCGTTGTTGCAACACTCACCTGCCCAAAGTGTCACAAGCAGCCTCACCCGCATATTTGCACACAAACTAATGTTAAAAGCAGCGCAAACCCTGACATTCGCACTTGTAAATCTACTCTGTTGCTCCAAATAAACATCAACAAAAGTGCACAACGCTTCGCTGATTTTGTAGCGGTACGAAAGCAGTACGTTCCATGGACTGAGGCTGAAGTTGATCCATGATTCATTGTCAAAGTTTTTGTGCGAAACTATTGTGTTAAATAGTGCATAAAGTGTTCTTCATTAACATCAATTATTAGTCGTATTGATACAGTCACACAATAGGCAAATCCATTTGTTGCCACGGTGACTGCAGCCTTTCCCTCGAGTTGATTGGTATTGAAATGTGTCCTGTAGCAAAAGCAGTTTTCAACAATTTTTGTGCAGAAACAAACCGATGTACAAAAGCACATATCTTGCTTCACATTTGGTGTTTGTTTTGGGTGCGGTCACAACAGGCGGTTGTACACAGGAGGCCCGAGCCCTTGAGCAAAATGTGCACGATCAACTGAACAGCTGAACACAGACAAACACAAATTCGCGGCTGCCTACCCTTTGCCCACAGGGTTGCAGCGCATGCATGGCTTGTTTGAGGGCAGAAGACAAGCAATGTGCACGACATTTTGTCAAAGTCAACACAAATGGTGTTTTGTGATGAGGAACATCCCAGCCCGTGTTTGTATTTTATCGCAAGGAAAAATTCCTGCAAACATGGAAATCAGCCTGTAGCCTCGGCACCAGGTGCAAGCCATGAGCTCCGTTCATAGAACACATCTGCCGCTGCGTTGATATACAGTCACCTCTGGTTTGATCGCACACAAGTATGTCTCGTTTCTCCTCACTTCCCACGTACCTCTGACGTTGGGGATGGCTCTCACCCATGTGGTCAGATTTGCAAGTGGTGCATGTGCGTGTCTTGATCCTTCTGTGGCTTACCAAAATAAAGAGAATCAGAAAAATGCGTCCAAAATAGACGTCGCGGTGATTTGAGTTGAGGGCTTTCCCGATGATGTCAACATGTTTGGGCTATTCATTTTGAAACTAAATCTTTAAGAGTATCCATTGCGCTCAGTTTTTAACAGACCCAAAATAACAGAAGTTACAAAAATGTAAAAATTGTTTTCTTACAGCTAATTCCAATCTATTTTGTACATTCTCACAAGGTCTCAAATTTGTATGCCTCACTTTTCAAAATACACCAAAAAAACAAAAAAAACCCTGAAATTCACAAAAAAATATATTACCTGGCAACTTCATGCATAATTATGCATGAATGAACCCAACTCTGACCCAAACAACCATTCTTAACACACTGATATTTCAACCGTAAACTTTGCCCCACCCAGAAACCCTCTGATATTTTTTTGAAAACCAATCATCGCATTACCCAAACAATGTACTACATTTCATCAAGAAACTTCTTTCACCAAACATTTATACTCTCTGAGACAGGAACAATTTGTGCAACCATGTCTCAAATTTTCAGCCCTTGCCAATTTGAACATTTGACATAAAGAACCCAAGTATTTGAACTTTACAAATTCCTTCCTGTCACATTATCCTTGACCCAAATAAAACCAAAAATGCACAAAAGATGCTAATTTGATTCTCATCTTGGCCATGAACGTGGTGTCCACATTCTGTTCATAGATGTTGCCTGCAGGTGATTTGTTTTGGTCGCACTGCTGCGACTTTCAACAGCGCAACCACCTCAAATCACCTAAAAACAAGATGAGAACGCCTGTATTCTGACTATAGATATGAGTGAAACATCTGTGGAAGCACAACAATACAGATATGCACATTTTTTCGCTGCATGGAAGTTCTGTTGTTCTGTTCGCAACTTGGAAACTTGTGTGCCAGGAATCATTTGTCCTCGCTTCAACTGCTTGGTTGTGTACAGTGTATGTCAGTGAGGAAAACACACACCCACACACACGCACAAGTATATGTGTTGCGCAATTTTCACGGGTGTGATGTCGGAGAGAACGAGACACCAATGAATGGACATGTTGCTTTGAGCAGAGCAAGAGAACTCGGGAGTCAAGAAATTGCACTCAACCTGCAGGAGGTTTGTTCGAGCCATTTTCCTTGCACAACAAAAATTAATTGGTTCCCCTTGTCTTTTGGACATTCATGGTGTGGCGAAAATGGTTGTTGAACAAACCACATTTGGATGATGGATTTTGTTCTTTCTTGTTGTGGGGAACAAGAATTGTGTTCTGCATTGCTGTCCTTACGAATGATATCTGACAGACAAGGAAATCCCAACACACTTTTGCTGGTTTTACTTTGTAAAAAAGCAAAAACACATTCATTTGAAGTGCCAGAACAAACTTTTCTTGAAAGAACCCAAATGAGTATTTGTCAGGGGAACATGACACCTTCGTCACAGGCCTGTTAATAAACTATGCCACTTTCCACAGACGAGCTAATGTACTGTATCCAAGAGGCCAACAGAGCAGGGAGTGCACATGAGACACTGAATATCATGCGAACAGTGGTTCAGAAAGGAGGTATTGATGATGTGAGCACATTCCTTGAGGGAACAAAGAGCAACACACCCACACCAGCTGATGTGAACACAACACGAACACAAACAGAAGGACGTGGACCAGCACACACCAAGGCAGCTGATATGAACCCTGTGCGACCAAAGACTGCAAAATTTCACGTGATCACAGGTGGTGAAAGAGCTGGTGTGAACACAGTAGCCTCTCAAACTGGAGCAACTGGGTCAAACAGGGTGGACTTCATGTTGCTGGTGGCCATTCAGGAAAACAAGCTCAATATTGTGAAGTTTTTGGTTGAGACAAGAGGAGCTGATGTCAACTGTGAATTGGGAGACAACTTTCATTCATGGGGAGTGTTTCCCATTGAAGCTGCAGCATGCAAAGGCAGTGTGGAGTGTCTGCAGTTCTTGATTGAGAAAGGAGCTGATGTGAACCCAGCTGAAGCAGGGAATGGTCCAAAGCCTTTGTGGTGGGCTGTGTGTTTCCAGAACTTGGAGTGTGTGAGACTGTTGGTGAACAGTGGAGCTGATCTTCACTGCACACATTGCATCTCAGAACTTGATCCCTTCAGTAAGTTATCTTCTTTCTTTCAGTGTTTGGCACAACCATTTGGCCTATATTCCCTGTGAAATGTGTGGTTGGTATGAATCCCATTCCATATTTGATGCCATTTGTTTGAATTTCAAAAAGCAAGTCCACAGATACCCGGGTCACTTGAGCGTGATCATTGACGTGATGATTTCTCTGACAGGAAAGATGTATTAGGGCTGGTATCCATCTGGGCTTGTCCTCAGGGTTATTTAGCATCAGT
>JAAUXT010071447.1_pt1 | contig 41178 bp, 59 predicted proteins | sample 7278171 | NCBI WGS metagenome assembly JAAUXT01 (sample SAMN14350112, study PRJNA611818) | marine sediment metagenome | isolation source: surface marine sediment (1.8m) | place: French Polynesia: Moorea | collected 2018-08
CCACCCCCACCCCCCCCCCCACCCCCCCCCGCGGGGGGGCGATCCTCAACTGTACTGAAAATTGTTTTTTATGGCATTTCAAGCCTATTTTAAAAAACTTTTATTTTTGGCATGGTTGTATTGACCCCCCCCCCCTTTGCAGTTGAGTGAGGCCAACTCAACCAAATTTTCAAATTTTTCTAAAATTTCCCAAAAATAATTTCAGTGAGGTTTCACGATGGTTGAGTTACCCCCCCCCCCCAGGGGGTAACTCAACTATCACCATGGCACTGTGGCCATGCGAGAAACTGGCCGGAAGCGGACCGCGCGCTTTTTAGGCGGTAGCCTTCTTGTTTTGGCGGGAAACGTTGAGGCAGACCGACGATGACAGCGTGCGGTTGGGACAGCTCAAGTGACCTGAAAGGGCCAAAACTTGTTTGAGAATGTCATGGTGCAAACGGAGCCCGAGTCTTCGTTTCTGGACTCCACATCCGTGTTTCTCTTGAGAATTAAGTCATCAAGGCGCGAGAACCACACAACAGTAGTTGATTGTGGGAAGGTTTTGTGTGGTGGGTAGTCGCAACAAAGCACAGAGGCCACACATGCATTGAGTTTATTGCACGAAAAAGTTTCCTGCTGCAGGCCCCAACGCATGCAAGTCTCGAGCTCACGTCAGTCGGTAGCTCATCATCAAACATGGCTGTTCGAGACTTGGCTGTCACTGTTCTTCCAATGATGCATTGATAAGGGCCAAGTGAGAAACATCACCAGGGCAAACTTTCTGGAAAGCGTTTTTCTGATTGATCTGATGGTCAACCGACGCAGAGAATCTGATTCGCGCTTCAAAACCAAACGACCGCAAAACTTCACGTGCGGTCTTGAAGAGCGTTGAAGCTTCGGTCAACTTTTGCTACACCCAACGTTGAAAAATGCATTTTTTTTCCAGCGAGGAAAGACCTTACTTTCACCCAAAGCGCGGTTTCGTATTCCGCGGGCTCAGTGCAATCACCAGCGGGGAGGGGTCCAGCAGCACCACGGTCCCAGCTGGGACTTGAAACAAAGGTGCTACCTTCCCTGGGGAAGACAGGATCAGCCAGGTTGGGTTCCACCTTGGACTGAACCTGGGGGTGCTGCCCAACCTCCAAATATAAGGCAGCTCAAATAAAGGCAGCTCAGTAGGTCCCACCCTGGACCTAACCTTGATGTCCTGGCCAACCCCATACCGTGGGTAAGGCAGCAGTCCCACCTGGGACCTGAGATGGAGGCTACCTGCCCCCCTCCCAAGTAATTCCCACCCTGTCGGTTTAGTTGGCGTGGTGAAACGGGAGGTTTTCAAACGCAGCCTTCTCGTTGTTATCCGATGAATAGTGAGTTCATCGCCCTGGCCCTGTACTGAATCAAACGTCACACAACCAGTTGTCTGCATGTTGAGTACGAGGTTTGTGGTGAGCAAAAATTTCCAATAATTGTTGGTTGAACCTGCCATAAACTATCGCAGATGGACACGCTTTGGGTGTGCGCACGTCTGTGTTTTGGTGTGTATCATCATAACATTTCGACTCAAGCTGCTGGACTGGTGACTGGAAATGCAATTACACGCATTGCGTTCATTATGTGAAGTTGAACGGAAATTGAGACCTCATTCGACAATGAAACTGAACGGATTTTCTGTGTGATATATCCGGACTGACTCCAGTGTCGTGAGGCATGTCGGACGGTGACCCTTCCGAGGGGAGCCCCTCTGCCGATCCCTCGGAGGGCTCCGCTGAAGGATCCCGTGTGGCGTCTGACCATGGCAGCTCGGTGGAGCCGGAGCAGCAGGAGGAGCAGCAGCAGGAGGAGGAGGAGGAGTCCACCAACCCTTTTGACATGTTCAAGAAAAAGAGAAAAAAGAAGACCAAAGAAAGGCCAGTGGCAAAGACGGCCACGTCGCAAGTAGCGTTGACGAGGAAATTCGCCATCGACTTGGACAAGGAGACGGATTTTCAGGTTCCGATCTGACAGCTGAAAAAAGCAAAACTGACAACGTGGTTCTTGGTTGAAGGTTTTCAGACACGCCTGGAACGTCCGATTCTGTTCTTTGTAGGTTCGGGTGAAGATCGTGGAAGCTCGTCAACTTCCGGGTGCCAACATCAGTCCAGTCACAAGGTCAGACAGACATTCAACATTCACCTGTTTCTGTTGACAAAATGATTCTCGTCCAACTTTTTTTTCGGGAAACGTGCGAAACTCTGTGGGGGTCAGGTGTGCCCGTCTTTTTACACAGGCGCGTCCTTCGGAGCGAGCCTGCACTGGCAACAGTTGGAGGCTTCGCACCCAAAGGAGGGAATGACTTACGGTGCCCCTGGGACCCACTTCAGCCTGGGAAATGGGATAAGGACCCACCCAAAATCTGGGTCGGTCTGAACCTTTCCCCCCTCCACCCAGGGACTAGCTGCCTGGCAGAGCGGCCGTGCGCTTGTGACGCGTCTGTTCAATGTGCTTGGTGAATGTTGCTCGTATTTGATTCGGCACAATCCAGGCGCCCCACCCCACGGAAACCACAGAAGGCTTCAGAGAGTGCGCGAGCGAACTGCCGCCAGCTGCTGCGCTGCGACTGAATTGCACTCTCTGGTTCATTTCAGGGTCACATGCTACAATCAAACGAAACAAACTCGAATTAAAAAGTCGACAAACTCGCCCTTCTTCAATGAAGTGTTTTTCTTCAACTACTACTGCTCACCTGCGCAACTGTTCGACGAGATCATCACGTTCGGCGTCTACAACTCGCGCAAACTCAGATCCGACTCGCTCATTGGTTCCTTCAAGGTACGACATGGTTGTGAACAGCCCGGGAACGATGAATCTTTCGAGTTTTCGCTGGAAGCGTTGGATTCGTTGGAAATAGCGCACCCTGGCCGCTTTCCTTCCGCCATTCATGCGTTGAGTACTTCTCCGATATTCCAACTACAAGTTGTGCTTTCCAAAGCTGATCACCAAAGCTCAGCAACGTGATTTGACAGCTTGGGCTGGACGAATACGCCCAGCGGTTTCGGATAAAAACAAACCGCTGAACATCTTCCGAAGTGCAGCATCTGCATTACAGTGTGACGTCGGGATGATCTACGAGGAGCCGACGCACTCGTTCGTCAACAAGTGGCTGTTGCTGAGCGACCCTGAGGATGTCATGGCTGGTGCCAAGGGTTACCTCAAGATCTGCGCGGTCGTGCTCGGGCCCGGCGACGAGGCGCCTGTACGTACACGCCCCCCTGATGCTTCAAGTGCAACACACTCAGCCAAACAGAGCAGTCTTTGCTTGGCTAGCCAAATGTCCAAAAGAAACTGACGCTGAGAACTCAAGAAAGCACCCAACTACGCTCGCACTGCAAGCGTGAAGCCGTCACTGTGATGCACACGGCAAAAACAGTTGACTTCGCATTGCATGAGACAGTCAAGCCTCGGGGTACATTCGGGTGTGAAGGCAATCCTGTCGTTGAAGCAGAAACTTTAAAATTTAAAATCAGGTTTTAAGTTGTGTTGCAAACTTTGTTGCCTCTTATTCAGAGTTTCAAGCCATCAACTCAGGATGAAGAGGAGGACATTGAATCGTGAGTGTTTCTTTTCCGAATTGCAATGGACAATCGAAGACACATGTTTGGTACATTTTGTCGATATTGTCGAGCTTTGTTCGCAACAGCTTCAGGTGCACTGGACGGTTCATTTGTTGATCAAGCCGCAGACTGTGTCGCGAGTTCTCATTCTCATCGTCGGTGCAATTTTGTCCAACTGTTCTTCATTCGCTTTGCTAAAATGTTTCATTTTGATCCCTTTAGGGTTGAGTAAGCAGTCTTTCTTCTTCTCTGCATCCTTTGCTTTTCATGTTTTGCTGCAGTGCGTCTTGAAATTCCTTGTCCCAAAATGAAACTTGTGGCCCCTTTGTGCTCCGTAGGTTGCCCTCGCACGTAAGTAAACGTGTTCAGAGTAGTGCTTTTCACGTTTTCGCTGTGTCGTGTCCAGTTGGCGTCTTTAAAACGCATTGTGTGTGCCTAATATTGAGAGTTCACCACACATTTTGCCCTGAAATTCAGGGTTGAATGAGGAAGTGCGTTTCCAGGGCAGAACAAAATTTGTTCAAGAGTGACTGAAACCAGGAATGCAGCAATAAAAATCTTGCTGTGCAACAAGCAAGGTAGCAGAGATGTTTTGGTTGTACATTTGAAACTTTTAGGAAACATGTCAACTCGCGGGGACCGTCGAAAGAACCCAGTGAGCCAACAGACAGGATTAAAATTAGACATTGCTTTGAATTATTAACCTTGCTTCACACAAAAACACTAGAGTCTACTGTAGGCTTTCAACAAACACACCAAGTTGGAGAAGTTCAAAATTGAAACACGCAATGTCGACGGCAAGAACGTTCTCGAGAAACTTTCCTGTATTTCTTGAACTCTGTCTTCAAACGGAATGCTGGCACCTTCTGCTTTCCACTGAAATTGATTTGAGTTTCAAGTTGGCTGTGATGATCACTCCACGATGCTTTTCGCAGCAATCTGTTGAGACCGGCCGGCGTGCAGTTGAGACCAGCGACGTTCCGGCTGAGGCTGTTCCGCGCAGAAGACATCCCCAGGAGTGAGTGCTTTGTACAAGTTTCCGTCCGACTGAAAAGACGCTGTCAATCAAAACCCTTCAATAACACTAAATCCCAACATCACAGCATTCTGCTGGCCTGCCATGAAAGTTCCTCAATCAAGAAGCTACGAAAATACGATTTCAGGCGCGGTGAGCATGTCCATTGCTGTTTCACGGGTTTCAAAAACATTTCTAATTGTTTCAATGCTCGTGCGTACAGTGGACTCGGACCTGATGTCGGGTGTGAAAAAAATCTTCGGGTCGGAAGACAAGAAGGAGCTGGTCGACCCCTACTTCCTGTTCTCCTTCGCGGGACAAGAGGTGCGAGAACCAAACTTGTTTGTGAAATAAATTTATAAATTTATTTACCAAACTTCTGGAGAACCAGACGGCTCTTGGCACTGACAAACAAAAAGTAGATGTCCTTACGCAAACCAGTTCCTTTGGAGAAACTCTCTTTTCGCTTTGAAGGTGAAGTCAAAAATCATGTACAACAACGACCATCCCGAGTTCAACCAGGAAATGAAGCTGGGACTTCGGGTGAGCCATCTCGATCCATCACATTTCTCGATCATCACATCTCAGTCGAGCGCGACTGCCCCAATGTTGAGCTGTGGGTTGCCTTCAACTGCCAACTGCGTGACGATGGACTTTCTGTTTTGTAGTTTCCGTCGATGTGTGAACGACTGAAGTTTCAGATGTTTGATTGGTATGTACAGTTTTGTTGGTCGTTTATTCTCCGAATTGGTGCTGTGTAAGCAGCTGCTCGGATGACTGTTGTCGTTTATGTAAATTTTATTCAATGATATGCTCACGTAAGAGATGGGTCACATGCCTCCAGCTTGTGCGTTTGCACACATGTCATTGACGCTTGCGCTTGTTGAAATCATTATCAAAAGCGTTTGAAGTAGAGTTTGGAAAAGAACACTGGCGTCAAGATGTTGAGAAAAATTGTGTACCACCTCGGTTCCTCTGCACGAAACTGTTTTTCCTGCTTTGGCTTTCAAATGACGTTTCTGTTGTTTAAGTGTGTGAACAGATAGATTATAACTTGAGCGGATGTAAGTTGCCGGTTGATGATGATGTTTGACCTGCAGGGATCGCGTGACCGGAGAGGACGCAGTGGCCACTGGCTACCTGGATCTGAGAACCGTGTCCACCACGGGAGACAATGGTTTGTTGTCATGAGCCATGTTGCATGCAACCTTCCCCTACTAATCCAGTCCTTGTAGGTCTCGCAAGAACAGTAGATCTGACGTAGACGCCGTGCAAAGCAGAGGAATTCTGTGTCCTCGTTCTTGCGCGCTGAAAAGTTGTGGTTTCTCACCAGTGAACCAGTGGTGGCCCACTCTGTTTATTTGAAAGAAACCACATTGTTTCGGTGTGAATCTTTTTCAACAAAGTGTGAGAAAGAGGCTGTGCTGTCTCCTTGAATAATCTCACAGCTTTGTAGGTGAACTTAGCTTCAGCTGTTGTGCTGCAATCGCATGCTGCACGTCGTGGAGTATTGCATGCGTCAGTCGACCCACACTAACCACTCGCGCTTTTTTCCAGCACACGTGGTCGGCTTCTGGTGCGCTGCGTTGTTCGAATCAGTTTCTGACGCTTTTCGCTTTGAGGACGAGTTTAAAAAAGCTGCTGCCAACTCTTTCTTCATTTAGGTGTCTACATGAGACAATACTTTCAGCAGAAATGAGAATCTGAAAGTCGTTTCTCACTTCACACTTGACCCTGTTCTGTGCACACTAACCGAACCGTTTTGCTCCGCCGCCCGCTGCCCTGCAGGGATCGGCTGACTGAGGACGACCCGATCGGCACGGTGTACACCGCGCTCTCGCACATCTCCGCACCCGGAGACCCCGGTGAATAGTCTGCTCGCTGCTTGGTGTCCGCTGCTCTTGTGCTTGTTTCTTTGGGCTTCTGTGATGTGCTGAAAGTTGACTGTGCCTTATTGGGACGTTCGTGTATTTTTGGAAAAGTGCGTGTGCGCGTGCGTGTGTTCATCTGGTTGTTGGTGCATGTTGGTCACCGCGTTCAGTTGATGGCCTTCAACACGTGCATGACAATTTGCACATTTTGCTGGGCATCGAAGGTTTCTCGACAAATATTTTCCTGGCGTCAATTTTGTTTTTGTCCGGGTGTCAGTGGTGCACTCAGCAGGTCCTTTCCCTGATCTGGGGTGGGGACTTTTTCGTGTGTTCCGTCGAGTTTCATTACTGATGTTGGCTTCAAAATTCGTGAGACGGTCAACTCTTGTCTTTCTATGATGGAATCTATTTCAAGCACTGCTGAATCTTTCTGCTTTGTCGCGAATGTGCATCAAAAATCCTACCTCGTGTTTATGGAAACCTTCTCTGGCAAAGTTTTCTCGAGGAACATTTTCCTTGCACGTATGAATTGTACTTGCTGTAGACCAACGCATGTCTGCTCGCATTGATTTCAAATTGTAACAAATGTGATGCACAACCCAAACAGCTTTGTAGCTCAGAGCCAAAGGAAATGCGTTTTGTGTGCTTTGCTTCCGTTTACCTGTTGTAATGCCATATGTTTCCTTTATTTCAAACGCAAAGACAAAGGAGAGGATGGTAAATGCTTCATTTTCACATTTCGCCCAGCGTTACTGCAGTAAAACCTTTGCAAATCAAACCTCTTGGTGGTACTCCAGACCAATTCAAAACTTGCTTTCTGGAGATCAGAAAATCTGGCCTTCTTGCTGTCGCAAGGACTCAATCAACAGGGCAATTCTTTGTGCATTTGACGAGATGCTTTGCTGGGTTCTTGCTTCAAGAAAACTAGTGATGTTCCCACTGAGGACTCTCTGTGTGTTTTTGTGTCTGTGTGTGTTAAATCCAACAACACTGACGTACGAGTATTTGACACTGTGCTCATGTCCCACAAGGAAGTTACGTTTTTCTTCGAAAGCTAGATCAGAAATTTCAATGCAAGAGTTCAGAAGGAATGGCTCCACATCGCAAGCGAGAGTCCAGTGAACGGAACACAGTGATGTTTGCCCCGTGGGTTGAAAGTTTTTCACTTGGAACGCAACACACTCGAATTGCTTGTTAACTCGTTGGCAGCTGAAGATTGTGTAGACAAAGTCACTGGTGAGTGAGACCCTGAAAACGGACTGTTCACATGTAATCATCTCCAACTGAACTGTCGACAGCCATTCTTCCTGGCTGTGTGTGCATGTGTACATAATGAGAACGTCCTTCTTTGTGCTCGTCTGTCACACAAAAGATGAATCAGATTTAGACGGTAAGAAGAGACATTGTAAATTGCCGAATGCCACAGCTCACTTTTACGCTATTCCCCTTTTCGCACATTTCTCAAAACGTTGCGATTTCACTTTCGAAATTTTTTCTCCAAAATCGAGGGTGAGGAGAGATGTTGGACTGGTCACTACACAAATTTTGAAATTTGCAGTCCATCGCTACCTGCATGGAACTTTTTGCTCGAGAGTTTGAGCCTTCAGAAAAGGACGGACGAGAGAAATGAAAAGCGGTCGTTTTGTTTTCCTTCCAATTTTCTATTTTGTACAGAACAGCTTCTCAATGATTTCCATCTCATCTTGTCACACTCTTCTTACTGTTCGTGCCACATTCCTAACTTTTGTTCATTTTCCTGATGTTTGTTTCTTTTCCAATTCAGCTCTTGGAAACACTCCGTCCCTTTCTCAGTACGGGGTGTCCTTCGGGTCGAGCGAGTGAAAATTCTGGAAAGAAATCAAGTGCGCGAACGAAAATCAGTTGTCATGGTTGCGCTGTGTGTGTTTCAGGATTTCTGCCGACATTTGGGCCGTGTTACGTCAACTTCTACGGGTCACCGCGTGAATTCTCAGAGTTGCCTGATGAATACGAAGATCTGAATCTCGGAAAGGTGAGCTAAGCTTCGCCACCGGGCGCCACCGTAACAACTCCCGACTCTCAACGGAGGGGCCCGATTCACACTATCACGCGTGTCGTCAGGCCAAGTCAGCTGGTGGCGTAAGTGACACATCCTGTGCGAAACGGGCGTGACTGAGGTGGGCGGTGTCGCTGCAGGGCGAGGGCGTGGCGTACCGCGGGCGCGTGCTCGTGCAGCTCGACACGCTGCTCGGAGACCTCCCGGAGTCGCCCATCGACGACATCCTCAGCGAGGACGTCTACAAGGTGCAGAAGTTCCAGCGCCGCCGCAAGTTCCGCCTGCACTGCGCCTTCATGAACGCCACCATGGTCAGCGCCATCGACGCGCCCGTCGAGTTCGAAGTCAGCATCGGTACGTGGGATGCCAGCTGTCGTCGAAATTGTGAGAGCCAGAATGACAAGATGCCTTTCATTTCAGTCTGAGACGGACATTCAGCTTTGTTTTGTGAAAAGTCTGGCGGAGAGAAAGAGTCGGGCTGGCGTCTGACTGTCAGCCATCTTCCTTGCTGACCCTGCTTCATGGCCGTTGACAGGTAACTATGGCAACAAGCTGGACGAGTCGGTGCCGCCGTCGTCATCAACAACGCAGCCGACGAACGCTGTGTTCGACGGGTGCTTCTACTACTTCCTGCCGTGGGGCGACAACAAGCCGTGCGTCGTGGTCGACTCGCACTGGGAGGACGTGACGTTCCGACTCGAGGCGCTCAACCTCATCACGCACATCAGCGACCGACTCGTGAGTCGCCGCGCGTGGCGCAAACTCGTCACAACGCGTACGATTTGTTGGTTGGACACAGTAACGTATTTTGGGACCCTGGCTGTTGTTGTCTCCCTGCCTCGCTGTGCTCGATCGCTCTGATTCAGCGATCGGAGGCGGGGCTGACCTGCCGTCAGTGAGTTCGCGTCACCGATTTGGCCGCGACGTTCGTGTTGCAGGAGGCGAACATGCAGCGCGTGCGCACCGGACTCAAGGCGAACCTGCCGACCCCGGAGCTCGCACAGCTCATGATCTCCATGCTCGACCAACTCGTGGCCGACGTCAAGTAAATACTCCGATGTCTCTGATGAAAGCAAAAGCTTTACACCTGTCCCACAAACAGAAGACTAAGAATGTTGTGGGTCATATTTCATGAGGGTCAGGACAAAATCTGGCGTCATGTATCAGTGGAAGACTTTACGAACTGACGTGGGGTTTGAGTGTCCAGGGAACGTAACAAACGTTGTGCATTGACATGTTGAATCTCAAGCCCACACGAACGCAAACTGCGCGTTGCAGGAAGCCGCTGCCCAAGATCACGGAGGGCCACCAGGTGGAGAACGAGCTGGACAGACAGCTGCGCTACTACCGCGAGACGGAGCTCGAGCACATCAGCAAAGAGGCGACCAAGCTGCGCGAGGTGGCGACCGATGTGTCGGAGGCGCTCAACGAGGTCGAGGGCTACATGGCGTCGCTCAAGAACCTCCAGATCGAGGTCAGTACAGTCTGATTGCGACTTCACCGAGCAACAAATTTTGAGTGAAGATGGTTGGTTGTAGTTTCTCACACAAAGTTGAAGTGCAGTCGACTCAAGACCATGTCGGTGAAGGTGAGTGAAAGATGGAGCGTCGAGACTTTCAGGATACTGCGTGTTGAGTAAGTTTGGATCAGTGCACTGCACACGGAATGTTACGCTGGTGGTGATTGCGACCAAACTGGCTCATCGTGCACAGTGAGACTCGAATCAGCTGCGCGTCGAATGTTTCATGCTCCGAAAAAGCGCGTTTGTGTCGCGGCAGCCTCAGAACAGCATCCCCGACGTGATCATCTGGATGATCGCCGGCGACAAGCGCATCGCGTACTTCCGCTGTCCGGCCAACCACGTGCTGTGGGCCTCCAACCCCGACCTGCGCGGCAAGTACTGCGGCAAGCTCGAGACCATCATCCTCAAGTACCCGGGCAACAAGGCGGAGAAGGAGAACCGCTGGGAAATCCCGTCGTTGCTGCGCTGCAAAGTCTGGTTCGGACTCGACAAACACGACATGGAGTGGCACAAGATGCAGGACGAAGGGGAGCTGGCTGTGTACGCCGAAACGGTGAGTGTGACGCCCGGCGGCGCTGTTGCTACGTTCCTCACGAGAGACCAGAAGTATTGAGGATCTAGTACACACCAGATACGACGCTACGGGCATCCCGACATCACGAATTTGCGATCTTTGGGAATTGTTATTTCTGTACGAAGTCGCGCAGTAAAACGTCAGCTTTTTTTTCAGTACGAGAACCAGGTGAGCATCCTGGGGAACTGGATGAACAAAGGCCCGACGATGACCCGACCCAAGTGGTCGGACAGCACGGGCAAGATCGAGCTGATGCGCGACCACTTCGAGCCTCCGCCGGGCTGGCGCTGGGACGGGGAGTGGTACGTCAGCCCCGAACTCAGGTGCGTCCCACGGCTCTGTCATTTGACTCGACCATCCGAGGGATCTGCGACGCGACCGTCTGCCATGTGCATCCGATTATGCGAACTTGTACACGGATATAAATTTGCTGGTGTCGGTATCAGACAAGAAGAACTCGTGTGCGCGCAACTTTTCCACGCGACCATGTCTTGGCGACACGTTGCAGCATGCTGTACGACGTGGACGCGGGTCACTCGACGTTCCTCGAGGATTGCTACGAGTGTCAGGCGCGCATGCCCGCGGGAGCCTGGGGCCCAGCGTCCATACCCTGGGCAGACGTGGTCAGTGTGTGGCGTCAACACGCGTTCGAACGTTCATCGCTTGCTAGTATTTTGTGTCACAAAATGTGCTTGTCACAAAAACTTGACAAAATATGTGTGATTCTCATGGTCGAGTATTTCGCGAATTTGGCCTCAACGCGCAGAAACAAACGTCGGGGTGACTGTTGCAGAAAGGCGACGCGGTGACGGCGCGAGACGAGATCGAGCTGCCCGACGGCTGGGAGTGGATGGAGCCGTGGGACATCGACCTCAACAGAGCCGTCGACGAGGAAGGTGCGCCTCCGTCTGACCTCAATCTCCCAGCGCCCACTGACTTACTGACCTATCCAGGGGCAGAACTGTGTCCAGTGTCAAACAGACCTCACCAGCTGCCCGCTGAGATGCACTCGGTCAACTCACATGGAACTACAAAGCTATGCATTTCTACACGGGGACTTTGCGACGCAATTTATTTCGGCAAACACAACGGTAACAGCGGTGCTCGCACACAAGGTCCTTCGAACACGAGTTGTTTGTGGTGCAGGTTGGGAGTACACGGTGGAGGCGACGCTGGGCGGCTACGGTCCGGTCGAAAAGCGGTACCACATGTGCCGCCGCCGAAGATGGGTGCGCATGCGCAAAGTGGTGAAGAATGTGAAACTGCAGGCCGCTGAGGTACGTTGCTTCGGAAATTCCTGCCTTCAACGAGACAAACGGACCGAAAATTGTGTTGGACAACTGCCAGAAGGTACTTTTTGACCTTGTGGATGGCAGGATAATTCAGTTTCGTCTGCAAAATTGTGGCATGGAAAATTGTTTTCCTTCTTGCTCTGGTTCAGATGTTTTTGTCTTGATTTGCTCTTGTCACGAACTTGCAAATCTCGTTTTGTTAATCATGAAGCGAAAGTTTTCTTTGTAACTTTCACTGTTTCGTTTACGCTTTTTGTTCGCAAATTGGATCATGTTTGCAAATGGTGGTTTTGGAAATCGTGTTTTGTTCTTTGTGTGCAACTGCGGATCTCGAGAGAAAATTCCCAGGTAACCACGCAGGGCTGAACTTGACGTCAGCAGCCCTGGGTTTGACTTTTTCTTTGTGTGAATAATTGTGTTTTCTTGTTTTCTCTCCCTCCTCCCCCACGCCAGCTTTTGTTCCAGGACCTGATTCAGAAGGAGGCGAAGGAGGGTTGGGAGTACGCGCCGCTCTTCAACATGAAGTTCCACCACAAGGAGCGCAAGATGGACCTGGTGCGCCGCCGCCGCTGGCACCGCCGCATGGTCGCGGACGACCCAAAGGCGCCATGTTTCTTTAACATCAAGTCAGATGTGAGTACTCTGCCACGTTTCAGTGCAGATAACACGTGAAAAGAACGCAACTGATGTTGGCCAAACTGACGAGAGCAAATTTTCCAAACTGTAGCAGTGAACTTGTTGTGCACTGTGTCCTCACGATGTGCTTCAAGCTACGATGGCGGACAAAAACGCGTCTTGTGTGGACAGTAAAAAGGTAGTTTGTTGTGCACAGTGTAGGTGTCGTGTTGTGAACAGCTAGAGCCCTCACAAATTGTAAATACCATCGTGTGCACGCAGACTAACTCTTGCTTCCCTGATTCACGCTCGCTCAGCTCTCGCCTGCTACGCAAGTAGCGAGTGTGATGACGCCTTTGCTGCCCAAAGTGAGTTGCACGAGTTGAGCTTGTCCTTGTCGTTTTTAGGACAATCTTTCGGAGTCTCAAGCTTTCCTTCTGCCCAGCAAGCCCTTTCTTTCCTCCACTTCGTCAGACATCTGTAGACTTTCCCCAGATATGTTGTGAAGCTGAAGACGTTGTGTGGGTGGAATCGGGCTTTGTGCAGGCGTGCAGAGGATTTGCGAAGTTGTTGTACGTGGGAAACTCTCACCCCGTGGCAGAGTTGCTCAGCGAACCCCTTTTCTCTTGAGTGTTTTTGTGTTCATGCCTGCCCTCTTTGTCGTGACTTTCGTCGTCATTTGTGCATTGAGCATCAGGAATATTGTCACTGTTGGAGAAAACCCAGCGCCCCCAGTGGCAAAACCATTTTAATGTGAATTGTTTTATTTTGCAAAAGGCGCAATCATCAAAGAAACTGACACCGGTAAATACACGTGTGAAGCAGCTCCATGAATAGCTGTGTTGTAAGGGTTGAGGGTTACAAACGTTCTGCTCTGTGATTTCCTCACTTTTCTGCGGGAACAGATTTATGTTGTGTCCAATTCTCTTCATTACAACTGACTGTGGATCCCGAGCCCACTCCCTCCATCGTTTTCAAACTGCGCAATAAGATGAAGCTGCCCGCGGCTATGGCCTCTCACGCTGCTGGCCAAGCAGCGCCCAAACTGACCGCATCCTCTTTGAAAAAACTCTCCGTGCTAAAACCCAAACGGCGGGTAAGGAAGCATGTTGTCACCCTGTCTTCTCTCATTTGATGGATACTGTATAGATCTATCAAAGTCATCTTTTTGTCATCGTATTTTCTTTGTGGAAGTCAGTGTTTAATTCTGAATTGTGAGAGAATAGGGAATGACCCCGATACAAATTGTCTGACCGGGTAAGAGGTGCCAAAACGACTGGAAATGTTTTCACCGTGAGCGATTGAAACTTCAAATTTTCATGCAAACTTTTGCAAACATCTTCATCACGATGAGTTTTCGACGCTTTCACCTCTGCTTTGCTCGAGTATCTGCTTTTATGTGATCGGTGCACGACTTCCCTTGACCTCCTGTGCTGCACGCTGTTTCTCATCCAGTAGACATGTTGCTTGAGTGCGTGTTTCCTCCGTGTCGGTGTTGACTCTGTGACTGACGCGGCGCGTGTTTCAGGAGGAGAGCGAGGCGGAGCGAGCGTCGCTCACGGCGCCCCGGATGTTCCTCACCTGCACCAGTGAGCGCTTCTCTCTTCTTCCAATGTCTTCCTTCGAAATCTCGACAAAAATGCTTTCACTGAAGAAGCCAAAGTTTGTTGTGATGAGCTGAACTCGCTCGTGTTGTCACGTTCAAATTTTGTTTGAATTTGTCAACAGAGAAGAACAAGTACCAGCTGCGCGCTTACCTCTACCAGGCGAGGGATCTGCTCGCCGGGGACAGCAATGGACTTTCAGGTGACTGCCTTCTGTGAACAAGAATGTTGGGCCGATGAAGCGCGCTTCTGAGAAATGATCAAAGTTCATTTGTTGCGATTTTAAAAACTGTCTTTGTCATTTGGATGAGACGCAAGTGGAAGGTGATTTTGCGCTTCAGACCCGTTCGCGCGGATCGCGTTCCTGGGGCAGAGTCAGGTGACGGAGAAGCTCGACAAGACGCTGTGTCCCACGTGGGACCAGACGCTCATCTTCGAGCAGATCGAGATCCACGGCGAGCCGAAGCAGATCGCGCAGAAACCGCCCGAAATCGTCATCGAGATCTTCGACCACGACACCTTCGTGAGTGATTTGAAGCCTTTAGCGCGTGTCGTGTTCCTCCGGTTCTGGTCAGTCTTGACTCAATATTTGGCCCCACGTACCTTGGTGCAATGATCTTGGTTTTAACCCTGTCACGTCGTTTGTACACAACTCGAAATCTGCGCGCCGTCAGCCGCACTCAAGTGTTTCACTTCCCAGTTATCACAGCAGATATTGACGAGTTCATCATAGATCTTCGTGTCGTCTCCCCGACCTCAGGGCAGCGCGGAGTTCCTGGGCCGCACGACGGCGTACCCGATGGTGAAGCTCGACCCGAACGACATGCGCTCTCCCGTGCTGCAGTGGTTCCCAATCCTCAAGGGAGGCGTCGACGGGGGAGAACTGCTGGCGGCCTTCGAGCTCTTCCTGGTGAGTGCGCTCTCCCTCGTCTCACCGTCAGAGAACTTGCCTGAACAAAAAAAAAACAACCTTGGGTTCAGGAAGGTCATGCTCCGAAAACTGAAATATGCAAGACACTCTGGGGAATGTCATTCGGGGCTGAAGCCTTTTCTGCTTGGTTTGTGAAAAAGTGAACCGAACTAACGACGGCCCCATTGGAAACAAATTCACCCACAAGTATTGTTTGGCTGTGTGTCCCTCCAGCTCTTCTCTGTGAAGTTTAGCGCTGTACATACCGGTACCTGGCGCTGGTTCAGCATGACAACATGCATCGTGCAAGTAGAGTTTCCGTCAAACGCTTCCAATTTGCGGCAGAAGTTGCAGCTTGATGAAACTGATCTTTCACAAATGGTAAACTGCAGAATGTCGTGCCACACGGTGCCGTGTCGCAAAGGTGAAATTTTTCAAGAAAAGGAACTGCAACAAATTTGTTGTCAGTGACCCTTCGCGGTTCATTCGCGTGGTACTCGCAATATCTCCTGGGGATTTCAGGTTAAGGCAGAGGCACTGGCAAGTGGAAAGTTAGTGGCTGAGCTGGTGTGTAAAACAAACTCAATTTTCCCAGTGTTGGTATCTTTGAATGTGTCATGTCGTAGTGGGACTTTTTCTTGTTTGCTGAAGCACTGCAACAAAAATTGATCGGGAGGGCGTCTGAAGACCCACGGGAGAAGGGAATTCCACAATTTCTTGCCACTCTCGTTCAAGTCCTTTCGCTGACATCGACAGTTACTTCACGTTGTCGTTTGATTCTTACCTCGGTCAAATTGCCGCTGTTGTGCGCACTCGCTTCATGGCTGAAAATCAAGATTCCGTTCACTTTGTTGCCGTGCTTCTGTTGCTATTTTCCGTTGTTGTGCTTTCGTTGGTTGACATCGAAATGCCCCAAAACCAAGCTCGCGCACACAAATTTCGTTTCCTCAACTTACCGGTCTGAATGAACCTTTTTTTGTGAACAACTTTTGCATGTATGCCTTTAGTATCCACACTCGGATGTACACTCGATCTTGTGGCCTCTTCAGTTTGTTGACTTCATGCAACACGCCACTTAGCAAAGCAGAAGTTGCACGTTTTCAAATCTACGGGTCTGTACAAACTTGTGCATGAACGAGCGTTTATTTCGCACGTGTAGTGATTTGTAACCGCACGGAAAATGCGATCTGCCTCCAGAATCAAGGCGATGCACGGACACTGTTTGGCTTTCACAGGTTTGAAAGCCTCGGGAACATTTTCTGTTTCTAGTTTTGCAAAACTTGCATTCTCTAGTGAGTTCATTCGTGCGTTCATTCGTGTTCCAATTTGTGTTTTCTGATTTGATGTCACGCTGGGGACGGACTTGCCATGTTTTGATTCACTTTTCCTGAGTAGCACAAGCACGTGTTGTAGTCTGTCCCGTGGCTTTGCTTCAGATGAACGGGAAGGACCTTCCGTTCCTGCCGCCCAAGCGAGGCCAGCTCTACCTGGTGCCCAACGGAATCAGACCCATCATGCAGCGGACGGCCATCGAGGTGCGGGCGATCAGACGCTTCTCGCGTTTTGTGGTGGTGTTGGTCAACATTCCTCAGCAGCAGCTGCACTTCATGTTGAACTGAGCGCGTGACACCACGTTCGTTGCAGGTCATGTGCTGGGGCGTGCGCAACATGCAGAAGTTCCAGCTCGCGAGCGTCACGTCGCCGAGCGTCGAGATCGAGGTCGGGGGTCACGTGGTTCAGTCCAAGGTCATCAAGAACACGAACAAGAACCCCAACTTTGACGAGCCGCTCCTCTTCTTCGATGTCGTGAGTGTCTGACAGACCAGAATTGATCACTTTCTGTTTCTCGTGTTCTTTTCGGGACTGGGGAAGCCGTGCAACATTTCGAGGTAGGTGTGCCATTCTGCTCCTTCCAAAACAACCAAAATGGACTTGATTCACGCACACTTGTGAAAACAAACTACATGTCGCACACAGATGCTTCCGAAGGAGGAGCTGTACATGCCGCCGGTGAACGTGCGCGTGCGCGACAACCGCCCGTTCGGCCGGAAGCCGATGGTGGGCGTGCACGTGCTCAAGTCACTCGAGGCGTACCGCTGCCAGCCGCTCGCCGCCGAGGGCGAGGACGCCAACGTCGACATCCCGAGTACGTTCCACGAGTTGAAACATGCGGTTCCTCTGAGAATCATAAGCACGGGTTTCTTGGGCTGTTCGGGATTCATTTTCATGCCCGCGGCATTTCGGTGAGCCACGGGCTCCAGTGATTGGTTGCTAGTTGTGGGCACAGTGCCTGCTGTAAGGAGCTGCGGGCTGGTAAATCTGTGCTCTCTTGTTCTTGCACATGGGTTTCGCTTCAAAGTCAGAATCATGAGTGGAGATGTGAAGCTACGAGCGTTGTTCCCCCGCGCGTCGTGACGGGTTGTGGGTCGGTCGTGTTTCAGACATGGTCGGGAACGGCGGCAGCCCGGGGGGCGACACCGTCATCGACATGCCCGTCGACCAGCAGGAGAAAAAATCGCTGGTAGGTTCGTCGTCTTTTTCTCCGCAGGGCTCAAGTTTTGGGAACAGAATCGCTGCAGAATAGCAAATAGTTCAGTCTGGATCCAAAATTGCGAGTTTTTTTGCCGGGGGTAGAATGTACAGTCGCACTAATTTTCTTGAGACTAATATTTCTTCACCGCTAACATCTCGGCGTAGAAACTTGATGTGATATATTTCACGACACGGTGTGCACTGCGCATTTGCATGTGAGGACTTTGTTAGGTCTCGAAAGATTCTTTTCTTGGTAGCTTTTCAGGAGGATGTCTTTCAGGCCTTCGCTCTGCGGCCGAATCTTCTCCCGTGTGTTCACAGTGTAGAATCTGGTACATGTGAATGTCGCTCCGAGTGAATGTTGCTGCGAATGAGGTGTCCTGCCTTCAGTTTTTGCTTTAGATCTGCACACACGTTTCTTGTCCAAATGTGCATGGCATTTCTTGTTCACATGTCCACGACTTTGCCACCAGTTCCTCTTGTCTGGAACGATAAGATCTGCATTGAAATGGAACTGTTGCCAAGTTGACAATTCTTGTTTATTGTTGTTATGGCTTGAAATACTGTATTGTCAAATTTCCTTGTGGAAGAGACTGACGGCACTTTGTTTTGTATTGTGTAGATAGGGCAATATTCCGACCTGCTCGATCAAAATGTGTCTGCATTGAGTGCAAGAGCCGAACAACCCCGCTCGCCGAGAGTATGTATCCTCTTGCGGTTGTGTTCTTACCCTTCAACACACTGGTGTTTCATAGTTCTGAATTCGCCATTCCTTTCCTGGAGTCAGCACAGATGGCAAGGCGAGACCTTGTCCAGGTATTCTGAAAGGGCAGGGGTCACTCTCACTGGAACCACGCATGACCATGACCGCCCCTCCGTTCGCATCGGTTTGCAACGCACGTCCTACATTGGTTTCCAGCGTGCACGATTTCGGAATCCCGATTCGTTCTCGAACTCGCCAGTTCGTGTATATAGGTTCCACGCAAATTCATCGCTTGTCCGAAATCATGCACGTTTTGCTGCACTGTTGCTTGGGAACGAAGCAAACGCATGTGTTCGAAAGTTCAGACGAACCACAGCATCATCAGCACTGGCATCAGTCAGATTGTGCCACGAAATGAAGGCTCCCAAAGGAAACCTCTCGGGTTTTCCGATGTTTGTTTTTTTATCCCACACAAGAAAGTTAGTTTTGGTGGCTTGCATGTGACTTGTTGTGTTGCCAAAAGTTGTCCGTGAAACTCATTGTACCAATAACTTTTGCTTAGCTTTCACGCGGGGGAAAACGGCTGAAGAATATCAAAAACAAGATGGGAAAGTTGAAAAGGAACCAGCCAGATCCATGGGTAACAACTTGTCCAGAAACAAAATGATCAACTTTGAATGTGGAAAGAATTCCTTTTTAAGGGCATGGACAAGCTTCGTAGATTTGGCATGTGTAGCTTGGTCTGGAGAGCCCTGTTGTGTGTTTCGTAGATCAGATCGTTGTTCTCCATGTTGATGTGATGGCTCTTTCTAGTTCGTTTGCCGCTGACCTGTTTACTGATGTTTCGTTGCGAAACTCGAGTCTGGAATTCACGCGAACGTTCAGTTTTGGTACAACAGCAAAGAGATAAGGCTATCTTTGTCGTCTGCTTGAGTGAACAGATGTTGGTGGGCAGTCTGAAGATCTGATGAAACTCCCCTGGGAATCTTTGTTGTGCCTTCCCAAGGTCGGCGTCGTTTGTCGTTGTCCTTCCGTGTCCGCGTGTGTGTATGTACTGTTTGGTCTTGTGAGGTGATGTCCAAATGGAATCGAACGTGGGATACAGAAGCTGCGTGTTTCCTTTGTGCCTGTTCCAGTAGAATTAACCCGCTTGTTTTTCCTTCTCTCATCCAAACCCTGCGCACAGGGCGTACCTGATGACAAGGGGAAGTTCAAATTGGGGCTCAAGCTGCCTCAGCTAAATTTAGGTTTCAAAAAGGGAGAGGAAGAGGACGAAGAATTGGTTTGTAGAACTATGTTGTGCTCATTTCAACAGGTCGTAGGTGCTGGCAATTTTACGGAGTGGAAAACGTTTTCAGCTCATGTTTTGTTGTATTTCATCCTTTTGTGCGCATCACACTTGCTCTTCTCGACACCGATGTTCACGTGTGATGATGTGTGTGTTTTGTGATGAAGTTATGCTGAAATTGATTCGTAAGTTCTGTGGAATCTTTTGTATGTCTGTGTTTTTGCTTCCTCGTGGAAATTTTCGTTCTTGTTGAAACCGTTTCGTTCTTGTTTCTGAGTACCACTAACAGAGAACGAACTTTAAGTTCCACTAACCACGAACCACATTAGTATTTGCACGTGTTGATACGCTCTGTTTTGTGGGTTGCCCTTTGATTCTCTGCTGATCACAGCCGCTTCTCTGTGGCACAGTTCAGTGAAATGAAGGTTGCAGACGTGTATTTTCATGTATTTTGTTGACTGAGGGCAAGTTTATTTCTTAATTTAATTATGCCCAGGTGAGGGAACCCAAAACACACCGGTAGTGCCGCCTCCTTGAACCAATAGAATCCAAACCAATGTTCCTGCACGAAAATTTCAATTTTTGGAAGACGCTCCATTTCTTCGAGGGGAGTCTTCTTCGTTGTGCCAACTCCGGATCGTGTGCATTGCAGGGAGCAGATTCGTTGGAAGACGACATCGACTGGTGGTCCAAGTACTACGCATCCACCGGAGAACTCGACAAGTGCAAGATGTATCTGGAGCAAGGCTTCGACAAACTGCAGGTGTGTGTTGCGTTTTGAGGCGTGCCACAGTTCGCGTGACCGAAATTACCGAGTTTGGGTTGCAATGTCGGTTCATGAGCGTCCGAGAACGCGTCGTTGGGTTCATCGCGGGAGCGACGGAATGTTGGCGGCTGTGGGTCGAGCCTCGTTCTCCTCGCGCCAGGTGTTCAACTGTGAGCTGGAGAAGGCGGTCCCGGACTTCCACGAGTTCGACGACTTCTGCAACTCCTTCCCGCTGTCGCGCGGCAAGAACATCGAGGAGGAAGACTCGAGCCACGTCGGCGAGTTCAAGGTGCGCGCTGCAAACTTTCCGTCGTGGTTCCGCCTTCGTGAACTTTCTCAGCGAAGCATCCAATGAGAAGGACCCTGATGGAAAAAGCAGTCTGCTGCCAAAAGTTGGCACATTTCTGTCTAAATTCAGTGTCAAATCCTGAAATCTTGCGAGTTTTTCGCTGTCAAGTGAATGTGCGCGCGTGCGGTGTTTGCCCGTCTCGTGTGCTTGATTGTGTGTTGATGGCGTGTTTGTTCTTGCTGGCTCAGGGCACGTTCAAGGTGTACCCGCTGCCGGGCGACCCGAACGCGCCGATGCCACTGCGCGCGCTGAGCAACCTGCCGCCGAGCGCGCCCGAGGACTGCGTCGTGCGCGTCTACATCGTGCGCGCCATGGACCTGCAGCCCAACGACCCCTCGGGACTGGTCAGTAGCCCCAGCGCAACTGGTTTGTGCAAACGTGTCGGCTGAAGTGGGAAAATTCGTGACAACAAACGGTGGGGCCACACTTGCTGTGTGAGAATTTTGTTTTGTTCGTTCCCCAAACTGAGAGTGAAGAATGGCGCAACATGCACAACCGGGGGGATCACCGGTTTTGTTTGTTTCAGGCTGATCCGTATGTTCACATCAAACTGGGCAAACACACGGCGAGCAACAAAGACGAATACGCGCCAAATACTTTGAATCCCAACTTCGGGCGGTGAGACAGTTTTGCGTTTCCCTTGATGTTTAGAAATCTCGGACACACTTGTTGCCAGGTTGTGCAGTTTCTTGATGGCAGTGATTCGTCCCAGACTACAGACACGGATTGCGCGAAAAACTAGCCAGGCCTTTAGATTTGAAGCGCAGCATTGTTTGGTGCATCAGAATGTTCGAGCTGAAGGCGAAGATGCCCATCGAAAAGGATCTGATCATCAGCATCAAGGACTACGACATCATCGGAACAGACGATATTATCGGGCAAACGACCATCGACCTCGAGAATCGCTTCCTGACCAAGTTCCGCGCCACGTGCGGACTCCCCGTCACCTACTGCATGTGAGTGGCGGCTCCGGACCGACGTCTGCTGTGAAAAGCAGCGGGTCATGACATGACAAGAATTGTCACGAAAAGGATAAAGTCCCCGAAAACTAGTTTGTCGTCCGCAACTTGATGGTTTTCTAGTCTCTGCCAAACTTTTTGTGTTCCGTTTGATGCAAGAAGTACTGCAGTGGCGGGCTGGGGTCTGTGATTCTTTGGCATCAGCTGTGATTGATGGTGTTGTGCTGAATTGTTGCACATTTGCAGCACTGGCCCCAACACGTGGAGAGACGCGCAGACGCCAAAAGTGATTCTGGAGGAGTTTTGTCAGAAGAAGAACCTGACCGGACCCATCTTCAGTGGCACAAACACCGTCAAAGTTGGAAACCGAGTGTTCAACCTCGCAGACTTTGGTAAGTTCTGCCTTTTATGAGCGATTCTGATTGTTCCATCGCGTGCGTTATACAATCACTGTGGTTTTGTTGTGGACGTGTGTTGGTCACGGGGTAGGACACATCAGGTACTGGGCAGGTTCTACCCCCACACCCCCCACCGACATACTGGGCAGGTAGACTACCCCTCCCCCTCCCACACGCTTTATCTCTGATCTCATGGTCTGGGATACCATCAAAACAAACGCTGGAAAGACACACACCCAGAAATGACTGGCGAGTCTGATTTGGTCCTTGGATGCACGCGCGAGGTGCAGATGCTGACTGACCTGTTTGCACCGTGTCACAGAGCAAGTGAAGCCGACGCACGCGCACCTGGGTCCGGCGGACGAGCGGCTCGCGCTGCACGTGCTGAACGCGCTGCCGCCGCTCATCGGGAACCCGCTCGTGCCGGAGCACGTCGAGACGAGGCCCATGTACAACCCGTTGCAGCCCGGCATCGAACAGGTGCGCCCCGCCCCGCCGCGGCGCAACAGGGGCAGGGAGAGCAGATCGGGGGGGGGGGGGAGGGCAGGAGGTGGAAAGGAAGAAGGTGGCTTCATTTGTGTGGACACAACAATTGGGCAACACAAAGGGGTTTTTTCTGGCGGAGCAGTGTGGGAAGAACAAATGTTACCAATCGTTGAGCTCAAGCAAATTATGCCCAGCTCCACGCTCGTCTCCAGATCTTCTGGTTTGGATGTTATCGGCAAGCAATGGCGTGGAGATTACAATCTTTTTTGTCTTTGCAGGGTAAAATCGTGATGTGGGTGGACTTGTTCCCCGAGAGTTTGGGGGCACCTGGACCACCCGTGGACGTCAAAGCCCGAGTCCCCAAGAAGTAAGATATCAGTTCTTCGTGTGTGTTGCTCTTCCTTCTGTCTCTGCGCTTTTCAACAAGAGGTGAAGCAAACAGCATCTCACCTGAGCAATTGTTCTTCAGCTACGAATTGCGCGTCGTGATTTGGAACACGAAGGACGTGATTCTGGAGGAAGAGTCGATCACGGGAGAAAAGATGAGCGACATCTACGTCAAGAGCTGGATCCAGGGCATGGACGAAGTCCAGGAGACAGACGTGCACTACAGGTGAACGTGACTGGGGGTCATGGCACGAACATCGTTGGCAAATGCATCTGTTTGTGCCGTGTGTTAAGGCGTTCCGTTCGTTGCGCCAGAGATTCGGACACCGTCCAATCAGACTGCCATGTTCATTTTGTGAAGGTCTTGTGGAAGCCACGGCAGAGGAAATCCAACGGTGCAGGAACTGCTCAGACAAGAAGGAAGTGGTATTGTGGGCATTCAGTTTCCATCCACACGGCCACGACATCCAACTTGGGGAACCTTGCGTCGCACAGAGGAAATCGCCCTTGTGAACTGTTTGGCTTGTGTTGAATGTTGTTTCCTGAACGACTGTTTTGTCTTGACCAGGTCGATGGACGGCGAGGGCAACTTCAACTGGCGGATGCGGTTCCCGTTCCAGTACCTCCCTGCCGAAGAGTGCATGGTGCTGAAGCGCAAGGAGCACTTCTGGTCGCTGGACGAGACGGAGCAGCACATGCCCGCTCTTCTCGTCGTTCAGATCTGGGACAATGACAAGTTCTCCGCCGACGACTTCCTTGGTATGTTCGCGACAAAAAGGCTCGGTTCAACTTCCGCCATCAGCAGATCGTGAGATCCTGTTCCGAAAGCAAAGTCATGTTTGCCCAGGTACGGTGGAGCTGCCGCTGAACAAAATGCCGAAGCCGGTGAAGAAGTCCGACAAGTGCACGCTGGAGCAGCTGCCCGACATCGAGGCGGGGCGCTCCGATGTGAAGACTGTGTCGCTGTTCGAGCAGAAGCGCGTGCGCGGCTTCTGGCCCTGCTTCAACGACGAGAAGGGCGAACGCGAACTCACCGTCAGTGTCGAGGCTTCTGCCTTCTCTTCTTTCATCGTTTTCAAAACGCGTTGTCAGTACGCATGTGCATCGAGGAAATCGTGTTGCAGGCGCTGTCGAGTCTTTGACAAACAGTTTCTCAGAATCGTGTGCACTCAAGTGGCAAAGCGCGCGAATTCAAAACAACACAGTTTGTACTATCTGACCGCCCCGTCGTGACACAAAAGCCTCTTTTCCCAGGGCAAGGTGGAGATGGAGATCGAGCTGGTCACGGACAAGGAGGCGGAGGAAAAGCCTGTGGGACAGGGTCAAGAGGAGCCCAACCAGTACCCGCACCTCGACGCGCCCAAGTACGTGCTGCGCTGCGCCGCCGCAAGATGGCGGCTTGCTCTTGTGCGCGGACGTGGTTGGTGAATTCGAGAATATTATTGGTGGGAGTAAAGTCAGCAACCCCAGTGACTGGCGTGCATGGACTCGATTTGGCGCCTTTCTCGTCCACGTGGCAAACTCGCACATGGAGCTGTCCGATGTACAAATTGGGTCACTGCCTCCAGCTGGTGTCGTGAACAGACGCCTTGTCAACACCCGGCTGAACAGTCCCGACTCTTGTGCTTCCTGTCCGAGTCTCTTGCGTGTCCAGACCAGTCTTCCATGTTGCAAAATCTGATTGAGTCTCGTTTCCTCACGGCTGTCGCTCGTCTCCGCGCAGGCGTCCGGACACGTCGTTCCTGTGGTTCACGTCGCCGTGGAAGACGCTCAAGCACATCATCTGGCGCAACTACAAGTGGTACTTCATCATCGGCATCATCGTCATCCTGCTCATCATCTTCGTCGTGCTCTTCGTCTACGCCATGCCCGTGAGTAGCCGCCTTCGCTTGTCTCTCGTTTTCTCTCGCTACAGCACTGCTTCAGGCGAACGAGTCCCGATTCTAGTCAACCGGGAGCTGTGGCGAACTCTCCCTTTCGCGTGTGTGAACACACTTCTTGTGCTGGTTCGACTGGTGGACACCGACAAGCCGGTCATGTGCACTGACTTGAAACAGCTGCACACCGGAAAACATCTTGCACAACAGACATCAGAAATTTTTGGAGCAGATTTCTGCGGCAAAATAAATATAACAGTTATTGGGGAATTGTAATTCAGATAATTTTGCCACTAAAAATGAACAGCCTGGTCTGATAAGTTCTGAAAATTAGACTCTACACTCAGCGGAGCCGCAGTGTGTTGTTCTGGCACTTTCTCTCTGAATTCAACATCACGCGACCCAGTACCCCGACCCTGCCCACCCGGGGTCGCATACATTTGAAAATTTCTGTCACCTCGCATCAAATGCCATGTCTTATAAACCTCACAAAACTTGTAACAAACAACCAGCAACCTCAGTCGAACACTTGACAGATCGCTGTTCATTGTTTTTCTGTTCAAGTTGAATGGACCCCTGATAAGGTCACAATCGGAATGTCGTTGTTTCTTTCACAAATGTTTGTCTGTATCACAAGTGCTTGAGGCACTTCAGAAGTGTGTGCAAACGCCATGCAGTGTTGCAAAAAAGACTTCTTTGTGACTTCAGGGAAACGCTGTGCGCAAGATGTTTGGCTCGTAAGGCGGGCGAAGTTCTTCCAGAAGGGTCGGCGGTCGCGACATGGATTTCATCAGTGTGACAACTCTATAGTCCTTCCTTCCAGTCGAATCGATTTAGTCAGGTCCCCGTTTGATGTGGTCTTCTTCGGTGCTCTTTTACAGCGCCAACTGAGAGTGGGGCCAGTTTCCGTTTTTCTCAAAGTTACCGTGTTGCGGAGAGGTTTCAACAACATCATTAGCTTTAACGTTTGTTCCTATCTAGTTGAGAGTACGTGACCAAAAATCGAAACAGTGTACGTCAGCACTTTGTCTTTCCATAACGATTGCATGCAATCCAGCTTTATCTGTGTATCTGTGATTTGTTGCCGAGGACTTGCTCCGTTGCGTTGAATGATCGTTAGGTTACCGGTACTTGCAGTTCGCCAGCATAATCTGTTTTGTAACCACCTTTGATTGAGTTGTAGTTATGACCACGTTTTGCATTGCTCTTCTGTTGCGTTCGCTGTTGAATATTGAACGAACCGCCGTCAACTTGAATCAGAATTACCTCGTGTTTTCTTTGTTAGCCGCAACATTCTGGTCAATCGAAGTGGTTGATCCAGAAATGTTTACTGCTTCTGTTGCTGTTATTAGTTTGCTGGGCATGCTGAATTGTTTTGCGGCTTCAAACCCCAGACCCAAACACCGATTGCCAAGTTCAACAGAAGTCCTGCAGAACGAGCCAAACTGTACAGTGTCCTGTTTGGAAGTTGCTTTGGGCGTGACTCGATCGTATTATTTTGAGTACCTCAGTTTGAACGGTCTTTTGGTTGGAAAAAGTTTGCTTCTCTCTCCTCACGGATTTTCCACATAAGAACGAACTTTTTCGACAAAGAACCGCTTGTCTTCAGTTCAGTTCGTAGTTTACATATGTTATGCGTGTGGTCACAATAATTGTTTGTGTGCAGAAATTTATCGATTTCCTCTTGCAACCCTTGTCACGAGCAAAGTGAACCTGGTTGGAATTTTCTTGACAACGTAGTTGGTCACTTTCAGTGTTGTTTTTTTTTTGTGAAAAATTAACCTCAGTTTAGTTGTTACTTTTAGAAGCACTGCAAGAATCGCACTGTTGTAAATTGTTGATGTGGAGGGAAACACGTTTCATGCAAACGCGCGAAACAGAATAACCAAACCAAAAGCACAGAGATATTTTTCCAAAGTTATCTTGAAAGAGTTGATGACAAAACTGCAAACAATAAATTTGTTCAGCTGTTTTCAACAGAAGTAAGTCTTTTCGTCGTCACCTTCTCCATGCGCAGAGACTGTTTCATCGCAGCTGTCGAAGTGCAGAGCCGTTCGGTCCTGCTTCTTCATGGCAACTTGGGAGTTTTGGTTTGTCGCTCGGATGGATCACCGATGTGCCCAACTGAAACGTCAGTGCAGCACTTCGTAATGCTTCCGCGTCTTCCGTCTGTTGATCAGCACGAAGGTGATGACGCTGCAGCCCAGAGCTCCCACCTGAAAACAGCGGTGTGACTTTCTCACCTCAACCTTTGAGTGTCCCCTGCCCTCCTTGATTCGTAAGAGAACAAAACTTTACCATGAGCACAAGTGGTATCCCGTGCGTTCGAATCCTGAGGGTGTCGTTGTCATAAAATAAACATTCGCCCGTGTCTTCGCAAGATCTCTGCCACACCAAACAAGACGAGTCGTCCAGAAATCCGTACAAAATTGGACCCGGGACGAATCCTGGAGAGACGTGATTTCACAGGCTGACGGTGGTTCTTGCACGTACCGACCGAGCGGTGGTGGTCTTGGATTTGCCAGAGCCGAACGGCTCATGTCCACACCGGTTCGTACTCTCGTTGACATCCACGTATCATGCGAAAAGGAGAATCCGAAACAGAATCGACAAAACATACCGAGTAAATTGTTCATAAACGAAACGAAACCGAGTGTCAACGACTTCTGATCCTCACTCACTGTCCTGAAACAAATCGTTCCGAACGCATCAACAAGTGTCTTTCCTGTAACGCGTTGTTGGGGTCACAGTTGTTGAGGAAGGTTGCAGGGTTCCGCCACAGGAGGAGCCCGATAAAGAAACGCCTCGCACCTCAGAAACATGATGACGACGGGAGTTTCGGCGGCGGATCCCACGAGAGCGATGGTTAAGAAGAGGACGATGTAAGGCCACATGAGAGGACAGCTCACGCCGCACTTCCCCTTTGTGGCTGAACCTTCCGAAGTGCACGCACATTCAGAGAACACCTGCAACATGCATGCGAGGACTTCCGGTCTGACTTTGCCCGACACAGCGACACAGGCTAGGATCGGAGCCTTTCAACCAAGGGAAACGATTGTTGTTACGTCGGCGGATCTGTTGAAGCTGTAACAGCCAGCATGACAGGCGGAGAAGTAGCTCGTTCCGTCCCCGCACACTGGGTCGAACGGTGCCAAGTCGACGCACGAGCAGTTGGAACTGCAGGACGGAACGTCAGGTCTGCGCGGAGACCGTAAATTATGGGTCTCGACTTGTAGACATCACTGCGTGTGCTCCATGTGCGAAACTAAGTTGTGTTCAGAAAGAGATTTCAATACTCACACAGAGTCATCGATGCCCACCATGGGAGCCTGTGGACAAGACATCAGTGTGGTTCCAAGCATAGACAGAACGACGACGACGAGGATTCCGATGTAAAACAGTGCGGCCTTGGCAATGCCCATGTGAAATCTCTTCATTATCAGTCCTCCGAAGATACTTCCAATGCAGCCTGACAAAGCCGCAGCCACTCCTGCAAACCCGATGTTGCAGGGAGATCTCAACGATGGAATACGTGAACGAGCGAACCGAGGAAACACCACGAGTCAAAGAAAGTACGAGATTGAAGTGCAAAGAAAAAAAGACCACACCAGCCACAATGTTCGCCAAGTAAGATGGCAAGTGGAAATGTATTTCCATGTATCTGGGCAAGTTTCCACCCAGAAGTATTCCATAGATGGCAAAGATTCCTCCGACCAGAAGGCTCCACACCACAGGGTGTTTCGCAACGTCTTGCAGACCGACGAAAAAGTCTGAAAATCAAACTGCTTGAAATGAATACATGTGGCTGACAACACATTCAAAAGTGTGAGAACCATTTGCTGCTGCTTCAAACAAACTACCTTTCCCCGTCAGGGTCACTCTCTTTTCCTTGCTGCCGCCCTTCTTCGGGGACGGCTGCTTCATGCTGGTCGGGAAGCAGAAGAGCGGGAGCGAGGCGAGCGTCGCCGCGGCGCCGATGCAGAGGAAGCCGAGCCACCAGGCGCCGACGAAGCGCGGGTCGTCCGCAGACACGTCCCGCGCTCCTGCACGCGCACAAAAGTCAAGAAGAGTTTCTTTTTATCGGGTCAGAGTGTTGACTTGTCTTGTTGAGAGGGAAAGGGAGTGTCTTACAACCCAAATTCTCTGGAAGACTGGTGCACAGCGATGCCAGAAGAAGTCCAATCACTGGACCCAGAGGCCAAGCGGCCATGGCGAAGCCTGCAACGAGTTGTCCAAAGCCAGTGTTCTGGAAGTTTGCTTGCAGCAGCGCATCCGGCCTCGACAAGAAAGTTTTGGGGTGTCAGGTCCAGGCCTTTCCCAAACAGCACACAGGCAGAAGCCGCAACACCCGCAGCTGCCTTCACGAGCTACGCACCCATGTAGGCTGCGGCCTTGTCTGCCGGGACGTTCTCGTCGATGTAGCTGAGGCCGAGGGGACCCGGGGCGCTGCCGGCGACTCCCATCAACAGAGCTCCGACCACGAACAGGGGAAACACCCGTCCTCCTGGGGAAAACACGGCAGCCTTCGCACAGGGGAAACACAGAGCGTCGAGTCTTCTCTGTGACAGGTAACTTTGTACCCTTTTGATTTGATGAATCCAAGACAAGCAACTGAGGTGTCAAAGAAATGAACAGAAATATCTGTGGCGGATGGAGGAAAACAGAGAGCACCATTTTCAGTATCAAGTTTGAAAACCCTGAGAATGTTCCAGGAGTCCAGATCATCCCGAGGTCTGGACCCCAGACTGAGCCAACTCAGTCGAATCGTGAATCCGCCCCCCCCCCCAAAAAAAAAAAGAACAGCACTTAAAATCCTCCAGGATCAAGGATTGATGTTTCTCCACACTACGTGTACGTGCAACGTCTCCCAACTTTAGATCTGATCCAACACTGTTCAACTCACCGTCGCTGTTTCTTTGGCCTTCTCCAATTTCAGAACAGCTCAAGTTGCCATTCTGATAAAATGAAGAGTTTCTTTCGTCAAAACACAACAACACAGAGTTGTTGTTGGTTGTGTCCGTCATATTTTTTCCCGCGTATCCTTCTCCCCGTCCAAGGTAAAAGTAAGGTCCACCAAGGAAACAATCTGCGCCACAGCAACAAACAAAAGGAGAAATCCCAACATTCGTGATTTGTTGAACGAACTTCCAAGAAACCCGACCACCAGAGCCAGAATACACACAGTTAAATCCATAATGCTCATGAGTGCATTGACTTCGGTTGAAGACAGATTGAATCTCCTCTCCAGAGTTCTCATCACACCCGTTATGTATGAATACCCTGCAGCATAAACCATCGTGCCCAGTGTCAGACAAGCCGTGAAAGCTGCTGGGCTGTGAACGCTGCAGACTCGTTGTTTCTTTGTGTCCCTTCTTTCTGGATTTCCGTCGTCGTAGGTGAACATGGTTTGAGATTCCATCCTGAACTGACACGAAAGCTTCGTTGTTGCTGTGCTATCTCGAGGTGCAAAACCTCGGACGTGGCCCTTGACTGACTTGTCATCTCGTACTTGTTCTTTGCTGGTTCACAAGGATATCTTGCGACAACAAAACTTATCTTCAGCGAAATCACGAGATGTAAAAATCGTTCCTTGTCTCACCCCGTACAAAGGTACACACTGCAACCACACATCTTTTGCACTCTCTGGAACAAAAAGTCACCTTTTTACGTTTTTTAAGTGTCCATCCATGTGGCGTTTGCTGACCGATGAGACAGACATCCCTCAAGAGAACAAAGGACTGAGACCCTCCCTGAACTCCCCAGGGTCCGCTTTGGCAGGTCACAGGCTCAGAGAACCTCGTTTGGTTTTCACCACTCTGATCTGGACTTCTGCAAAATGTTTTCCTTTCTTTGAAGGTTTTTCAGCCAAAAACTTGGGGTTTGGCCACCCTTCGAGTCGGGCGCTGCATGGTCGTATCTGGGTGACTCTCAGGAATGGACACGAGATTTTATCACAAAAGTCGTGATGAGCTCCAGTGGATTATCCGAAAGTTTAAGTCCAACAGGAAAGGGGTTTTCAACGCATTGAACTGACGACGGGTCAAATTGCTTGGAGAGAGCGGGGTGGGGGAACAATGGATGCGGTGCCAGGGGCAATCAGACAGAGTGCCTCGTCTGTTTTTAAGGTCTTATTGAGGTCCTACTCAGCCAACTTGTCTGATTCGTAGGTCTTTCAGAGCCCTGTTTCTCAATCCCCAGAAATATTTCTGGTCTTGAAACTTCACCGGGCTGATCCGGAAAGCGCGGGGAAAGGACCAGGGAGCCGAACCTGCCACCTGCAGGACAAAAACAAATCGACACCAGATGGCTTGCATTGAAAATCCATCATGGAGGACAAGAAGTAGATTGACAGTAAAAATCAAAGAAAATACTTCTTTTCCGAAGAATTAAGCGTTGACATACCCGTGTTCTGCAAAATGAGTATGAAACTATGCCCTAAAACTCTCACGGGAGTATTGCACAACCTTAACAAGGGCGCGTGCGACTGGTAGGTTCCTTTCTTTTCCACCTTTGGAAGAACCAGATCAGATTTCTGTCTGAAATCCTCGGTGTGCACTTCTGCAAGTGGCACTTGATTGTTGTCTTTGTTTGCCATTGCTTCATGCAGAATCGAAGTCATTGAGAGCACCAACGTAGAACCGTTGCCCCTGGCTGTGTCCCAGTTTGCCGAATGCAGAACCTTCCTGTGAGAAGATCTTTGGAGTTCGGTCTTGTGTTGCAGGGGGTGGCAAGGCCAGGTGGCGTACGGCTGTCAAAATCTCGTCGTGGTCTTCGACCCCAGAACGGTGCAGGTAACGTTTCGGCTCACGTTAGCTGCTTTTGATCAGACTGAAATGACGGGCATATTCAGAAAAGCGGATTCTTTGTGTGTGTGCTTTCAGGTGATTCAGGCATTGGACAAACACAAGGGACACGTTGTGAAGGTGAGTTGTTGAGGTCTGTGTGAGCGCACTTTTGACATCCGAGCCAGTTGCTCGTGTGCTGAGAGCTCAGTGGGTTGTGGGTCATGTTCCAGGTGAAGTGGTCCCGAGAAAACTACCACCACGACCTGGCGACGCCGTACACGCTGCGGCTCGCGTCGGGCGACCACGCCGGGCGCATCATCGTCTGGGACGTGGCGCACGCCTCGATCCGCGCCGAGTTCTCAGACGGATCCAAACCCGTCGCAGGTCAGGAACCACGCCAAACTTTGACATTCGGTTTTGTGTGGACGGATTTGGGTCCGATGGTGTTCCAAAACAGCATGAAATATCGTCGAATTCTTGAAGTGCCGTTTCCGTGCTGTGCAGATTTGGAGTGGATCAGTGCCCAAGATGCTTCTCACGACTTGCTCGTCGCTCTGCACCCGCCGTATTCAATCATCCTGTGGAACGCGGCGACCGGAACGAAGTTGTGGAAGAAATCGTACACGGAAGTGATGTTGGGATTCAGCTTCGACCCTTTTGATCCCACCAGACTTGCCTGTGAGTGATTCAAAAAATGAGTTTCAATGAAGCCACCAGAAACCAAAGCTGAATGTGGAGTAGCACAAATTATGTCTGCTTCCAGTCATTGGGCAGGACTGTATTGTCTTTGTGGATGATTTCACTGTGTCGAAGACACCATCAAGCAATGGGAGGAAGTACTACATATCCAGTCCTTCAGTGCAAGGTGAACTCGATTCTTTTCCTGAGATGAAACAGGTGTACCTTCTTTGCATGCGAATCCTCGGGCGAACTAACGGGTTGACTGTGCTGCTTCTTGTGCAGGAATGAGTGGGTCTGGTAGTGCAGAGAAGATAGCTGGGAGCAAAGCGAGCAGCAAGAGCACCATCACCAAGCGAGTCAGCAACATATTGGTTGGGGAAAGCAACAAACGGTATCACATCGTTGCCAAACCCTTTCTTTGCAATTTTGTTTTGTCCGCAATTGTGTGCTTCTGCAAATTCTACATAGAAAAGATCTTTTATGCTGTGAAATTCTCCTGTTTGCAGATCACAAGATGAGGAATCTGTGGCCTTGAATGAGTGTCTTCAGTTGACTTACCACCAGACTTGCAGACACCACTTGATACTGTTGTACTCCAGAGAAATTCTGATTTTGGATTTGGAAATCAACCAAACTGTAGGAATCATTCCAATGGAAAGAACCGGGTCTCCATTCACGCAGGTTTGAGTCGCACACTATTTTTTCTTTGCGCGCTGTGCCACAATTGCCAGAACGGTGACACAGATCACAGAGAGCCAATGGCCAGCATCCAATTGGTGTCTGTCACCGATCTGGTAAATGGGGCACGTCGGAGAAGGGGCGGACGTATTTGACAGAAGTCCTCACTGTTCAATGTTGCTGCTTTCGCCGTCGACTGTGTTCGGATTTGAGCAAATTGACTGACTGCAGGTCATATCGCTGCGCCAGAGAGATGTGCTCATGTGTCTGCACGAGAACGGCGGTATCTCTGTGCGAGTGCGACGCAAGTCCAACCAGATTTCATCCGCAACCCCATCAGTCGAGCAAGTCGGCACTTTTGGAAACTCCGGTGGGTGCTTTCTCGAGTGCGTTTGCATCACACTGGAAAATGCGAAGAGAAGTGACAAATGCTGGTAGATTTGCTGAATTATTTTCCTGATGCGCTGCAGAAGACAGCCCGACGCACACGATGCTGGACGTGACGTACGACTTGCGCTGTCAGTCGGACCCGCTGCGGGTGACGAAGAACAACCGGGTGTTTGGGATGCTGTGCGACGTGGTGGGAGAAATGAGCTGCATCCTTCTTATGAGCGACGGGAAACTTCTGCTGTGGCAGCTCAAGACTATCGACTATCAAGTACGTTCGTGTCTGGTTCAAAGGAATATAAGCAGGGGGTTTCCATGAATTGCTTTTTATTGTCACGAGTATCGTTTGAAAAATGGGTTCGCATCAGAAAGGAAACAAGAACAAGTTCGGACAGACTTGGACAGTTACAAGAGTTGAACCCGCCGCACCTTTGATGAGAACCCGCGATGTTGGGCAGGGCTCCGGTCCGCTGCAGCAGCCCGTCTCGCCGCTCTTCACGCCGGGCGCCGCGGCGCCTCTGCGCAGCGTCGACTTTTCTGCGCTCGCCGGACAGGACCACAACCTGCCGCTCGCATCCGCCGCTGCCGCTGCCGCCGCGCAGCCTAAACTGGCGCTGTCAGACCTCATCGTTCACTCACAGGCGGTCATCACCGACAGCCAGTGCTCACAGGTGTGCTACGTGTCCAGTTCTCGACAAATTGTTCGAGTGTCATCGTACGAGCATCACGGGCCATCTTTGAAAAAAATGATCCAGGTCACTACAAGTGGTTTCATTGCTCGCAGACTCTGTCAGGCCGGCACGGAGTGATGCTGAAGTTCGTCTTGACGGGGCTGTTCAGCGGAGTCGCGTCGCCCTGTCTCGTCATGAGGATGTGTCCTCCGCTCACAACCAAGAACTGGAACGTCTACCAACCGCTTCTTGCCCTTGGTAGGCGCACTCGTGCACTGCTTTTCTGGAAGAGTTTGTCATTTGGGCCGGTCTGAGGTGACAAATTCTTGTTCAGAAGCTCTCGATGTCCAGTTTCGTTGGTGAAAACGTGTCAACATCTGCTTTGGACCTTGTAGGAACTGCTTCTGGCATGGTCCAAGTTTACAACTTGTCCAGTGGGCAACTCAACAAAGAGTTCAACGTTCATTCGTGTTCAGTAAGGTTTGTAAATTTCTGAAATTGCTACTTTTCGCACACGAAGACTGAATCATTTTTATTTTTCTTCGAGACTTCTGCTGCTTCTTGTTGTGCACAGGGGGATCGAGTGGGTGAGCCTTCACAGCTTCTTGTCTTACGCCTTCCACAATCCTGGTGCCAGCGGGCTCGTCAAGAACGAAGTTATTCTCACAGACATACTCACAGGTAGTGACGTTTCGGCAGTGCTTGCGTTGGTCAATATGATGCTTACAGACAGAATTCTACGAAAAAAACAATTTTATATCGGAGCCCAACAACACTTGATAGGACAGCGAAGGAATATCGTATTGTGTGTCAGTTCAGATGCCCTTTGTTTTGCACATGGAATTGCGCGTGCATTGTATTGAATTAGGTGTGCTCAAAACCCAACTCGTTTGCAAAATTCTTCACCGCAGGCAAAACAACTCTTTACCGGCAGAACAGGGAAGAAGAGTCTCCCATTGAGCTGGTCCGAATCTCGTATCTCAAGTAAGCTCCATTTCCTCGTCTTCCTTCAATCTTTCTCAATTCTGAGTTCACTTTGCCTGGTTCCGCCGAAGTCTGCTTTTGTCCCACTCGCTGCCCCACAGATAACGGTATTGTGTGGTCAAGTTACTGGTGCAGTCGTGAATGTTTTCAATTTCAACAACGAACAGCTAACTCTTGCAACCCGACTGAGTGAAAAAAGACGAGTGTTCACGAATGCTAAACATTGCTGAAGGTTCTGTGTTGTTGCGTGGATCATGCAGATTTGGGGAATAATGTTTGAGAAATATTGATCGATCGTCACTTGGTGCTGTTGAATATGTTGGTATGCTGCTTCTCGGGTGCGTCAGTTTTGTGTCCTGCTGGTTTTCGTCCTCCACGTGGATCTCTGTGTTTTCGTTCATCTTCATCTTCCTGTTGATTTCTGTCCATTGATTCGGTGTTTGTCAAAAGTCTCAGTGCTTTCGACAGCAAGAAAGATACTACATTGCAAACATGAATGTTTCAGAAACCCTGTTGTCCTGAGAATCTGTTCCTTGCAGTTGTTCAAAAAATCTCACAAAGGCCAAGATGTTGGACAACCGAGCACTCTTGTCCATTGGACAGTGATCCACCGGATATGTAGGCGCAGGCATGTCCTGAAAATGCGGACAAAACAGATTTGTTTCACAACGCTCGAGACCAAGATACCAAGTGAGTTGCAGGTGTGGTTTCGTGTGTGATGATCATCAGTACCTGAAGATGCTGGCCGAGCCGGACTGGTCAACCACATGCTGTGAGCAATGGCAACACGGCTTCTGGCCCAGATCCAGTTGTTCTTGTCGCCCAGTGAGCCACCCGAGTTGATAGGCTCGGCTCCCACGACAATGTTGGTGCTTCCTGGCTGGTAGGAGGATATCAGATTGCGGCAAGCAAGCCTGTATCGTGGACAACTGGCAACAGCAGGAGCGAATGTCCATTGATGGGTGACGGTCACCCAGGATGTACATCTTTTACGTCCGACCCCACCTTGTGGATGTTGAAGATCAAAACTGTTTGTTCAAACATAATTGCTGTTTTTCCCCTTGATCTGCAGCGGAAGGGGGTGGCAGATATCTGTCCAGTGTGCATCATTCAACCCCCTTTGTCTTTGTTGGACATGTGGATGTCCATCGCCGGAAAAGCAGTTCTTGGACACAGCGCTTTTGGAGGCGCACCTGTGTTCATTGTGTGCATTCTGCATTCTTATTTGATCCCAAATGTATACGGATAAATATAAAGTGGGTGATTTCACTAACATGGGCGGCGTAGAAGTATTGTTCGACTGCGTTGTACTCTTCTACGGTCTCCAGCTCAACGAGGTCCACGTTGCTGCCCAGAGCTTGGCATAACGATTTGTATCCTACAACACCACAAAGCATGTTGTTGCTCAACACAAATTCCTCAAGAAAAATTGCACCTACAACAGGGCCTCGCGGTGATTTTGACAAATTTGAAAAATTCCGCAAAAGTGAGCCTTGTCCATGAACCAATTTGCGGTCTCTGTCTGTCTGTCTGTCTGTCTCTCTCTCTCTCTCTCTCTCTCTCTCTCTCTCTCTCTCTCGTGAGAGAACGTTGGTGGACTTGCTGGGTCAAAAGTGTTTGGGAATTTACAATTCTTTTCTGTTCGTGAAGAATCAACTTGAAAGACAAAGCAACCTGAATGAGCAAGCCAAAGGAGCAACCCAAGTAAAGTAGCCCAATCACAATAAAGACTCAATATGCACTGAACTGTTGAATTTCCTGTTTGCCCACAGGAAATTCAACAGTACAGTTGATTTTGGTTCACAAGGGGTGGGTAAATGAACCAAACTGTTGGATCCATCCAATTAAGCAACTACACTGTTGAATGTGCTTTCTGAAGGAAAATCAAACGCGGCCTGTGCGCGTGGCAGAATGAGTGTTCCGAGCACAACCGTGAGTAAGGTGCTACGGGCTTTTTTGACCTTTGATCTCGTGCTACCTGACAGATTACGAAGGAATATCTCCTGTGACTCACCAGCACAATGACCTTCACTCACAAGTTCTTCGTGAATATTTCACTCATGGAGAGACAGTCACAGAGAAATTTTGAACAGACAGAGACATTTGAGGTTTGTCAGGCCACGTGGAAAGCAAGCACAAAAGGTGTCAGAGGTTTGCGCAAATGTTTGAACCATTTGTGTCTCCCAGCCAGTCAGTCTGGTGTCTCTCAGGTCTGTGATATCTTGAGCAAAACTTGAAATCTCAGTTTTTCTCAGCCCTTTGTTTTTTCTCTGAAAAATTTATTTCTGTTGATACCAGCTCCACATTTTTGCCTTTTTCTCATATTAGATTTATTTTAATTGGTTCTTACGTCATTCAGTGTTTGATTTCTGGCTGAGAGTCAAACTGAGAAACAAGCTCATCAAAAACGCCATCGTGTGTGTAACAAGGAGCAGTTGTTCAAAAGCTTTGTTTAATGGTTTCTCCAGGAGGTCGCAGGTTTTTCAAAAAATTGTACTGTGTGTGTGTGTGTGTGTGTGGTGTGTGTGTCCCCAAGGGGGAACAACTTCTGTCCGGGTGGATAGAAAGTTCGTCCAATTGAATGTGGGCAGCGCCCCACCAGCAGAAAGTTGACAAGAAACGTGACTCTCAAGAGTTTTGTCGCCATGGAAAACTTGGAAAAAAACCCTCCAAAATTCGATCCCTGAACCAGAAAGCTGTGCCGAACAGATTCACGCTTCCCCAAAAGGCAAAGAAATGTTGCGTTTTCTCTGTTTGGAGAACTACTCACCTGCGTTGTTGTTGTCGTCAGTGATGCTCTTGTAACAGGAGTTTAGAACCCGCTGGAACCCGTTTGGGCAGAGTTGGAAATCTGGCAACAAGTAGGAGTTCGTGATGTCCACCGACGCTTGGGTTGAGTTCAGAGACTTGGGTCCGACGAGCGTGCAGTCTAGAGCCGTGTGCCTTGCGCCCTGGCATTGGGAGACGTCCACGCATTTGAACAGGCAGTCGCTGAGCTTCTCGATGGTGCCTTCTGAGCCCAGAATGGACATCGACGTGTACGTGTTGGTGTCCAGTTGAAAAGCTTTCAAAGAAATTGAAGCTGTCGAAGCGGTGCTGGAGACGCAGAGCAGCACGAACAGCGAAGCGTGATCCATGGCGGTGTTCCGCTCTTGTCCCCCTGCAGGTGTGAACGTAGGGAACCGTTCCAACGATTCGTGCGACGACCGTATCTGAACTCTCAGGCATGACCTATGAAACATTGATGGTTTTAATTGGTGCGTTCTGAACACAGACTGAAATATTGATGAACGCTTCAGCTTCGTGTTTCTTACAGCCCGAAGTTCAAAAACAACAAGTTGGGATGCAATTTCAGTGGCGTGGGTTTGGTGTTCTTTTCTTTGTCAGCAAATTGGTGTTCATATGGCAACCTTTTAAGAGAATGGTACCAGTAGAATAGGCTCAGCATTCAATATCATGAACCAACAAGCTCATTTCCTTCAATAACAGCAACAGGACAACAGGCTGCCATTGTTCAATTGAAAGGAGGTGAAACACGTGAAATTCATCGATGTCTCTCCCCAGGGTGAAACAATGTCCTCCTCACCATTGGATATTTGGCATACAGTATCATTGTGATCGTTTGTGACAGCTTTGCAATTTAATCAATTTCTTGTCATCTCTGTGGGCAGGCACACGAATGCTGTGCTACGTGCATCACAAGTGGTTGGGACGGGACAGTCGCCCCTGAGGAACTGTTTGCTCGTTTGTGCAGGAAGACGTTTCACCTGCGTGTGAAAGTGCCCGGGAACACAATCACATGCCACTTATCTGAGCGAACCAGCTCGTTTTCCCCCACCCAATGTCCAGTTCGTGTCGTGATTGCCGCGTTTCGAAACAAATTTGTGTGAAACAAATGTTGAGACAGCACGTTGTACGTTTCAGGCAGTACTTCGTGGTCGTGTTCAAGGACAAACCGTTCGAACTGTGGGACCTGCGCTCCGGCACCATGCTCCGACAGATGCCCAAAAACTTCCCGCACGTCACAGCGCTCGTAAGAGTTTCGTCCCTCAACGTCGATTGTTTGAAACATTGACACACACAGCAAACAGGACAAAAACTTTTGTGGACATCAGCTCATCACAATGTTGTGTTTGTTTCAGGAATGGTCGCCGTCGCATAATCTGAAGAGTCTGAAGAAGAAGATGTCTGCGGCTGCGGAGCCCGGGTCGGGCGCGGCGGGGGGCGGCGCCATGAGCACCTCCACCGCAGACCTGACCGCCGCCACACCCACCGCCGCCGCCGCGCCCGACCCGACCGTCAAGTGCGTCCCGCTTCCTCACCTCCACCGCCCCATTGCGGCTCATTACAGTTTGATTCTGTCACTTTGTTTTCCGAGTTGAGTGTTGTGTCATGTGGTGGTGTTGGGCACGTCAGGTCGGACCCGAACAAACAGGCAGCGCAGAGCGTGACGGCGCGAGAACACTTCGTCTTCACCGACCAGGACGGCCTCCTCTACCACTTCATCGTCGAGGGGAACCTCATCAAGGACGGGTCCAAAATCCCACCAGATGTGCGTCTCTACACGGACTGCTCGTTTCCTTCATTCAGTTTTCCGTGCTTCCCGTCTGTTTGTTGGCAACGCTCTGGTGACCGTTCGTTGTAATTGTTTCGCTTGCTTCCTAGGGAGGAATGGGAAGCATCACGTCGATCGCGTGGAAAGGCGAGAGCATGGTGCTGGGTGATGTCGACGGAAACATCAACCTCTGGGACCTCAAGGCCCGAGTTTCGAGGTACAACCGTTTTCCTGGTCACAATTCAAGCTCATGAATTTGCACCTTGTCTCCAGCCACAAACGAGACTCTTGCTTCTGCAGAGCTGTTCCAACTCATAGAGGCTGGATACGTAAAATGAAGTTCGCTCCGGGCAGAGGTAACATGAAGCTCCTCGTTCAGTACAACGACGGAGTCGACATTTGGGATGCCAAGGAGGTGAGGCAGCTGCTTAGTGAGAGAATGATTTCATCCACAAGTAGACGTCATCAGAAAAGGTGAATTTCTGTCGTTCCTGGGACAGGTTGAGCTGGTGAGCTCCATCAAGAGTCCCAAGGAGATTCCGAAGGTGTTGGACGCCGATTGGGCGGCGTCGGACAAACCGGTGTTGGCGTGTCAGGACGGCTGCGTGCGCATCCTCGACCTCAAACTCAAGTCGGGCTCGTCTCCCATGGAGGAACATCAACTGCCAGGTACTGTACTCGTGCACAAAATAGCATCAGCGCGACACCCTGCGTCAGATCCCGGCAGAACTGAGAACGAAACTGGTTATCTTGGCAGCAGCGTCAACCCGGGCGGGACATGGATTTGCTCGTGGCCGCTGACCTTTGCGTGATGTTGCCCATTGATCTTGCTCTCACAAAACATAACAACCGCACAAAACAAACAACATAAACAATGCAGTTCGATCACAAGAACGTCAAGTACAGGTTTTGTGCGTTGACTTTTCGGTTGTGATGTCAACAGTTGTCATCAAAGACATTGAAAACAACTGCAGCACAATGGAAACAATCCATTTTCAGAACTGTTTCTCACTCTCGGTCACGTTTGATGTATCCAAACTGCAGTTTTCTGCCGAATTTGGAAACTGCCTCAAGGCCCGAAAGCTTCAGCCACCAATTCCTTGTGTTCATTATCAGCCGCGTTGTGTGTGTGTGTTTGTGTGTGTGTGTGTGTGTGTGTGTGTGTGTGTTGGGAGTGTGTGTGATTACTTGGAAGCTCCAAGTGTCTGAGTTGGTGGGGTAACTCAGAAAGTTGGAAGGGTGCCTCCCCTGGCAAGTCATTCAGCCAATTTTCAGCTCAGAATTTGACGCTGATAATTTTAAAGCAAAAATTATTTTGCAGTGACTGGGCCCAACAGCCGTGTGTGGAACCGCGAGTTTTCTTGGCGTGGCCTCTTTTTCTTTGGGAGGGGGGGGGCGACTGGTCGGCTGTTCTGTTGCTGCCCCCACGGTGCGGTGGACAGTTTGTCTTTTTAAGCGTGTGGTCGCCCGGAGGGCCGTGTACCACACGCTTAATGTAATCACCATCAGTCTGTATGTGTGTCTGTCCGTATGTGTAAAGCAGGACTTGGGGGGGGGTTGGACCCGCTTTTGAAAAAAATGGTCAGTGAACATCACTGATCATTTCTGGCCATTTTTCCCAAAGTGGGTCCAACTGCCCCCCCCCCCCACCCATTTTCGAAAATTTTTTTTTTTTTAAAATGATC
>JAAUXT010106328.1_pt1 | contig 41160 bp, 43 predicted proteins | sample 7278171 | NCBI WGS metagenome assembly JAAUXT01 (sample SAMN14350112, study PRJNA611818) | marine sediment metagenome | isolation source: surface marine sediment (1.8m) | place: French Polynesia: Moorea | collected 2018-08
CTCTCTCCCTCTCTCTCTCTCTCTCTCTTTGTGTGTATTTGTGTGTTGCATTTGTGAAGTCATTCGCGGCAGGTTTTGAATCTGACTCCAACAGCGCTTGCAGACGCTGTCTCAAAACCGGAACACTCTGCACCTTCAGCTGCAGAAAGAAACTTTCCCAATTAAATCATGCGCAAATTCAGATCCTCCAAACTTGCTCTCTTCCGGATTTACACTTCTTCATCAGAACCCAATTTCCTCCTCGCTGCGTGTTCGATGTTCATTCCTCAAACGTAATTTCCATACTCATCAAACCGAGTCTTTGGAATCACACTCGAAATTGAAATTAGAATTAGTCGCGAAAATTTTTGTCTGGAATGAAGATGCATCTGTAGTTGAGTGAACGCTTTTGCTTCAATTAAATTTTCATCAGGCAAACGAAGGTATGACGACGAGGATGAAGACAGATTGAAACGCATAACAAATTGCGATGATGAATGGAAACAAAGCTCCAGCCACATTGTAAGTCACCTCATGCTGTTGGGCAACTTTTTTCCACAGACAAACCACATGTGAATGAAAGTGAAGTCTCAGAGCATTTGCAGTCTGGAGCAGGGTGACGTTCTTTTATTTGCTTGGACGGACTCGGAGTGATCGCGTTGACATTGGCTTCAATGGGAAATGGAGTGAACCAATCACTCCAGAGCGAACAAAGGAACGAGGCCTGAGACTCCGTCGCGTTGTATCACGGGGCAGACGCAACTGCGTCCGCACCTGATAACGCTTCCGTATCTCATGACAAAAGGTTCCCATAGTGCCAAAACGAGTGAATGTTAAATCACTGGTGAGATAAAATGATGAGACAGGAATATTTTCCAGGCACGGGCCACTGAGAGCCATTTGGCCGTGACATTTCAGACTTCAAGTCCAACCTGAAATGGCCAGGTACCATCTGAAAATATCACGCAGAGCCTTGATAAATGCCTGGCCTTTTTGTGACACGACCAGAGATCCGCGTCTCCTGGTTCAGGATGCGCACGTGGCCATTTCAAACCACAATGGTCGCAGTGGAACAGCCGGTTGCACGAGCACTGCCAGTTGCACTGGGACCGCCGGTTGCACTGGGACCGCCGGTTGCACTGGGGTCGCCGGTTGCACCGGGGTCGCCGGTTGCACTGGGACCGCCGGTTGCACCGGGGTCGCCGGTTGCACTGGGGCCGCCGGTTGCACTGGGGCAGCCGGTTGCACTGGGGCAGCCGGTTAATTCGCGCCCATTCGTTGCCCAATGAGCCGCTCCGCGACCGGTTGTGTCCCGCTCCTCCAGACGGGTGCACCAGCCCCACACAAAGACGCAAAAATTGCGTTAACTTGATGTTTACACACAATGTCAGGCCGTGATTGGACATAATTTGCGGACATTTCACAAATAATTGCCCCACCGCTGGCAGCCTTGAAAACTCCGTCACGTTATTCGCAGTGGACGCAGTGGACTGCACGTTGAGCCATCGGGTGTGGGAGGAGCGCTGCAGGAGGCCACAGGCCGCGACCAAACACTGTCGCAGGTTCCACCAAGCCAAACGTAGACGTGCGCGTGGGCGTGCACGTGAAAAAAATTGGGGAAAGCCTCATTTGGATGAAAAGACACCTTCACTTGCAATGAGTGTTGTCCTCTAAAAATGCACCAATTTTAATGAGAGAACCACCAAAATGTTCCAGAATACCTCCACGCATTTCAACACCATTGTCAAAACTCACTTTTGTGTCTTCAGTTACTTTTGTTTCCTCACAAAATACCATGCTGTGAAAATGGCACTTTTCACGACATAGCGTAGCGTCAACGCTCACGTCTACGCTCACGTCCACGCTGCTTGATGTGCAACCCTGCTGCCTTTTGTGGGCGTGGGCGTGGACAGCGCAATGCAGGTCATTGTCTCTCTCTCGCTGTGTTTGTTGTTTCTGCACACATTTTTTTTCTCTTTCACCTTGGTTGATGTTCCCAACGACTTGAAATTGCGCTTTGCAAAAAAAATGAAAACACAAACCTGTTGGAATTGGAGCTTTGATGTTGTTTCTGCGTCCCCAGCCCCACTGTTGGTTATCCCCATGACTTGCGCCTCTGTCTCGGGGAATGGAAGTCTCCATTAGGAGCCATTTTGAAACCATTACTCTTTCTTTTGATATTAGAAAGCGACACCATCAAAAGAAGTCCCGAACGTGCGGTGAGAGACACATCTTGTACACATGAAAACCATTTTGTTTGGGGGGGGGATTTTGTTTGTCACTCAAAGAGAACAGGATCACGTCAAACTTTTCGTTCACTTTCTGTGTGAACTTGGTTTGAAATGAAGTTTTTACTTCAACAGTGAAATGTCTGTCTGAAGGAATTTTCTCTTCTGGAAATATATTCCAGGTTAAGAAGCTGAGTTGTTTTGATACAAGTGATGCAGCATGGACCTGCACTTCTACGTTCTCTCTCAACGGATTGGAGATTGCAAGGAGAAGTCCTTTCTGAGGTCCGTGTTGGACCTGTCAGTGCACGAGGAGAGGGTGAATTTTGCTGGACGGGGACTCCTCGCTCGTCCGCATCCTGAGGCGGAACCACAATCTGACCGAAGGGGTCTGACCCATAAATTTGGGGGGGGGGGCGTTTTCAATGAACCCTTCCCTGGAACCTGCCGGATTTGTCCTTCTCCAACAGGAGCCACCAATTCTACCACGCTGCCGTCACAAAGCCTCTCGTACGTGACCTCATTGTTGTAAAAGTGTGCACCCACTGCAAGCAAGGTTCGTTTTCAATCATACCACTCTTTTCTCGACCAAAGGTCTCGAAAAGTTGTATAATTTCACAGGAACCATTTCTGCAGCACGGATGAACCTTTACAGCATTTGATGTTGTTTGCTGCTTTCGAACATGCGGTGCCTTGTCCATGCACGTTCGTGCGTGAAAAATCAACAGAGAGCAGGCTCTGTTTTGTGGATTTCAAAAAGAAAAGTTATTTTGGAAAAGCTGAAATGAAAAGCTACATCTTGACGCCAAATCCTGAAGACGAAATCAAATCTTCCGAGGTGAGTGATTTGTGCCGTCGACACAGCACGTTGCCCCCACCTGGGGCAGACGAGTGCGGTGTGCAGCAGAAGACGCACGGAACTCCTTCAACTCCACAGATCTGTGCGTGGGGAGAGATGTGCCATCTTTTCCCGTTGCTGTTTTTGAAAATGGCACTTCAAGTTTCGTCAGTCGTTTTCTCATTCCCATGTTTGAATAAAGTTAACGTGGAGCCTAATGCATCAGTGGATTGGGCTCACAAGTGCGTTCTGCTGCGTATGATCAGGAAATGCGACGAGGTGAGAGGAGTTAGGATCGTTTCGACAAGTTCTCAACCTTTTCTCAACTCAAGCGAGTGCATGCATCGCCTTCGATGGCCAGACCAAAGCCCGTTTCTTCACGAAATTTCTCTGGGGCTGTTTCCTGACTGAACCGTGATGCCGACGGCATTGCAACAGGCACCGCCCGACTCAATTCTGAGTGCACGTCAGCAGACTGTCTTCTGGGATTCAGGATTTGGAGGTCCTTCATTCCAACGTTGTTTCAAAAAAAATTCTGATGGGAGAATCTGCTTCCATGGACTTTGGATTGATATCGCTCCAAAAAACAGGAAGAGAAAATTCGCTCTCGATGTAGTTTGGTGTCTTCTTGAATTGGTCAAAATGTTCCAGTTGGTGTCCCAAGATAGATCTAGTTGTTGCAGAGGAGATTTTCTACTTCCGAGGCAAAGTTGATCCGGGTTGGTTTCGCTTCGCGTCCCGTGGAGCTGGAGGAACCAGAGGCCGACGCGGAGCGGCTCGGTTCCTCGGGGTCCTGGTTCCCCCGTCGCCCGAGGCTTCAGCTCCAGCCGCCCGCGGGTCAGTCGCACCGCGCCGTCTCTCACCGCAGAAGAGCAACAAACGCTACCGTATTCACCCATGTGTAACTCGCATCCAAGTATAAGCTACACCCTAACTTTCACCATGTTTTTGTGGGTTTGGGTCTCATTTAAATGACACAAAACTCATACCCATGTACAAAACCACCTTTAGTTTTGGTGCTCAATGCGGGACAAAAAGGTGCGTTTTTTTACAAGGGTTGATACGGTATTTATGCCAAGTGCATTTGCTCCCGAGAGTTCTTGCGCGTAGGAGTACGACAGACAATTTTCAATCCATTTGATGAAAAAATATCTGCGTGTTACTTAGAAGTTAATGCTGATGCAGGCGACCTTGTTCGTTGTCAAACTTCATGGCTTCGACGCCTCCTCGTATGTCGGGGAACGCGCAGCTGTTGACGATGTGTGTCAATCTTCCGAAACACGAGTCGTCTATGAGATGCACGCGTGGAAATTTTGTGAAAGTGGAAAGGTTTTCGTGTTTCGTTGTCCTTTGTTGGAATGAATCCATTTGAGAACATTTTGCACACAAATACAGAGAGTAGAAAGCATCAGCTCAATGAGATTTCCTGTCAATGGTGGATGGTTCTCGCTGCGGGTGTAAATGGTCTGAACACTGGAGTTCTGTCCTGTCGTCGTGCGCCTTTTCACGGGTAGATTTTGAAGTGCTCCCAAACGCAGAGAGAAATCACTGGAGAGAGGAAAACCTGCTACAACAAGCTGAAGCGACTCGGATGTTGGCATCAGAATTGACTCGTGAACACCCGGTATCACTTGGTCCAGACCAGCACAATCCAGAATATCGTTTTGTTCAAAATTTCACTTTGTCTCCTCACTGCAAGGACTGTGATGATAGACTATGGTGATAGAAGATGCATGGTCAGTTCTTGCCACGAACACCTACTGCTACATTTTCAGGGATCTCCTTGCGAGATCGACTTGTACTTGGAAATTGTATTGTCAACAGAATGAGACTGTAATAGCATCTGAGTATTGTACATGAATATGTATAAGCCACCTACAATAAGAAGCTGATTGTTAAGCATATAGGCCCAGATGTAAGGAAGCAGCTGCAGGTCTAATTGAGTACTCACAGCACAGAGTATGATCTCCTCTGGTTAAACTCACAGCTTGGCACAAAAGTCTCAGTGTGGTTATCAGACTGCTGTACTAATCTCAGACTCTGTCACAGATGTGTGACAGCTGGACAATAATGTGTTGTGCTCTTGCGGATGACAGAACAGGCTTGTTCATGTTAATTTGAGATCCGGTTCACACTACAAAGGACAGAATATCACGTATTGGTGTTGCTTTTCTTGCTTTGTCTTGAATTCGCCTTGTGCGGACAATTGGCTTCGAAAAGTCGCGCCCGAACAAAGTGGTTCACGGAAGGTAAAAGTCTTTCTTTCGGATGAGTCATGGTCGAAGCACAGGTTTCACTTGACAATGGATTGTTGAAAGCATTTTCGTGATGTCGACTGGTGTTTCACAGCTTTGAGATGAAAATCTACTGGTACGTAAATCACAAAGGTGTCATTGCTTTGAGAAGATGACTTTTGTGTTGACTTTCCAGTGTTGAATGGGACACCTGGTCGACTGAAGACATTTGGTCTTTGTCATCCTCGATCGTGCAGCTTTATCCATTGGACACCATGTTACGTTCACATTTACCGCATCAAATTCGGATGGTTAGCTGTAGACGAACAACTTTTTTGCTGCTGAGCTCTGCGGTGGCGGTGGTGGTGTCTTGGCCTGCATGGGCGTGGCATCAATCTGTGACGTCTTTGCCTCCTCAGACCCAATACAAATCTGCTGGTCAGATCAATGTTTAATTTCTTGGAGGTGAAGGTACGCATGTCAAAGTCATTCAAACTTTCCCAATTTTAGTCTGAGTGAAAGTCAACTTTTGTTGACAGACGCTTGACGTTTTTCTTGGCAAACTTTCCTTCTCCCCCCCCCCCTGCAGAGAGGTCCGTATTTGGGGCCCTTGCCTCCAACCCTTCTCCCGGCAGAGTCTATCTCGTCCCGCGCACATGTCTGTCGTGGCACCGCAACGTAACACCGGTGTCTCAAGACCAGACCCCGACCTTCATCTTGTTCTGCTGGCGGAACGTGGTCTTGAAATTACAGGACCAGACCCCGACCAAACATTTTTCAGGACCACATTCCCACCTGCTAGGACTGAGCTCCGACCAGTGGGAGTGTAGTCCTGGACAATTTTCAGGACCAGACCCCGACAAACACGACAGGGTCCAATGTTCCCTGCAGCAAGAGAAACGAGCGCCGTGTTCAAGGCTGCAGTTTCAATGGGCGTCGAATTTCCATGGACCATGCGCCCCGTGTCGCCCAAGGATATATGCGTTGGTTGAAACAATGTATCAATGTCTGTGTTGCCCACGTATTCAACTGTCAAATCTTTCAAACAATGGAAAATTCCAGACTCTCGTATGTCGAGGGAAGAGTTAGGACCGAAGCTCGAAGCCTCGGATTCCTCTCTGGTTCCGACCGTGTATGTGCGTGAGATTTGACGAGCTTGATGAAGATTCTGTCACCGCACTCAAAGCCTCTTGCTGTCTGTGCGTAGTTCTACATCTGCACCACGCCAAGATTCTTTGAAACCCCAGAAAGAACTACCTCCTCGTGCGCTGGGATTTGTCTAAGAGCGTTTCTCTTGTTTCCTTCGGCTCATTCCATATTCGATCTTTCTTTTCATATTGTCCCACGTGCGGCGGTATGGAAATTTACAAGTAATCCTCTGGGAACTGCGGCAAAGAAACTCCGCCGAGGTACCTGCTGCATGGATTCTATCAGCCTGATCTGCAGGAATTTCGGTGGGGGATTGCAATGGAATTTTCATCATGTATTTGACAAAAAAAGTTGAGAAAACAGTGCGGCAGCAGCCGACGTCACTGCGGTCGCAAACAAAGGCTTCAGTTTGACAGCAGCAAGTTGTGATTTTCTATGCAAGCATCATTTGGTTCTGGCTTCGGAGTACAACTCACCGCAGATGTCCAAAATGAGAACCCTCCAGAACCTGTGGGCGGGGGTTGTCCCTTTGAGTGTGATGTTTACCTGACCTGTCACCCCCACCCTCCATGGGTGAGGTTCTTGTCTCTGCTGTGTGGGTACAGGCGATTTTTCTGTTCAGGGGAGTTCGATGTTTCATCTGTTCCTGTAACAAAGTTCACTGTGCAGTACATGCATGCAACGGAACGAAAATGGCCACCGTTTCGCTGAATTTTGGCGCAGCTCTAGTTTGACGAGCTGGGAAAACATGAGCCTTCCTACTTGGCGCAAGTAAATGTGGGTCCACCTCGGGCTCCAGTCACTTCAAAATCCGAGGTGGGTGTCAAGGATTGAAGGCCTTGGCACCTGGAAACTCCTTCCAAGAATCTCAAACGCAAAGCAAAAATATCACCAGAAAAGAATCGTGTCAGGAACAAGACGCTTTGGCAAAAACGGCGCACAATTTGCGTGCGCACGAACTGGTTTTTTTTTTGCTTTGAACATCAAGTTATTTGGGGAGAAAACGGCATTTCAATTGGTAACAGCTTCATTTGAATTTTCACAAGACTTTTCATAAGACTTGAGAAACCGAACAAATTCCTGCATGTCTTGTTCCCAAAAGATAATTTCCTCACTGTTTCTGTGTGAAGCAATTATTGTGAGAACACAACCTTGTTTGCTCGTAGCTGCGTGTTGAGTCAACTTCTCCAGGCTGACATGACCAGTGAATTGGTCTCCTTCCTTCGCACCTGTCGTTCCTGTCCCCTTGACCCCCAACCCCAACCCCAATGCTGCGAACACGTCTTTTACCGGTTGGAGTTTCGCCCTTTCTAGACTTGCCCTGCAGCCCTTGTCCTGGATCCGTCGAAATCTCTGTCTCTCCCTGTTGCAGCAGAGAAACCTTTTCTCCATCTCGAGAAAGGTCTTTTGCGCGCGCCGTTTTGCAGAGAAACGGCAAAAACATTGCAATCACTGTCCATATCGGAATTTGTTGGAAAGATCCCACAATCTAATTCTCCAATTCCAGCAAAGTTGAACACTTCAGGAAATGTCTGACACAGTTGCTCTTCCCTCTGGGTCAAACGACTTTGTCAAATTTAAAAACATGTGTTGTGTGTGTGTGTGTGTGTGTGTGTGTGTGTGTGTGAACAGAGGCACAAGTGAGGCAACACCCCCAGGATCTCAAAAGCATTTTTCACGAAAATTTCAGACCACTTGGGTGAAGTGCCACTTGGCAGTGTTTATTTCTGTTACAGCGGCCAACTTTGGGCTGCGAACGGCGCGTGTTTTCACCGGCAGGGGTTCTTGTTTTGAGCTTCAATAACTTATTTTCATATCAGCGGATTTACGCGGAGTTTGCTTTGAAATGCGAGACGCATTGTCGGGGGAAATCCATTCTGTACTGCAGAGCAGGTTGTGAGGCTTTCAGATTCCGAGAGAGGCACCAGTTCGAGACGTTCTTTTCTCGTACCACATCAATTCACTCGGAACATGTTCAAAACGGCTCAAAGAAAATGAATTGTCATCTTGTTTTGGGATACCTGACCCTTTTTCCAGAAGTCCTTTGTTGCCCATTTGGAAACGAACCAGCGAATTATTGTCGCACAAAGGTCATTGCACCTCGTTCTCCCTGCACACAAAAAGACTTGCACAATTTGCTGTGAATTCAACGGCAAAGCGCATGACATATGTTCTCGAATGTCAATTGTACCTCCATGGCAGTGTGACTGTGGATGGAAAAACGTCTTTGTGCCACTCGTGCTGTCTGTCCTTGGCGTTGCACTCAACATGCGTGTTTTGTGCAGACGAAGGATAAGAGCCAGAACCACGATCCTTGTCTGTCTGTCTATCTGTTTGTCCGAGGACACATGCTCACGAACTTTCGTGAAGTGAGGAATTTTTGTCCTGAAGAGCCAGACGTTGTACCAGTTCCAGACAGAAACATCGTACAGTGAGGCAGCGCTGATGTATCTTTTCTTCCACCCACCTGTCATTCTGCGTGACGGATGAAAGATGGTGGCATTTCACCAGTTGGCTTTGGTTCGCGAATTCGCATTCTTACGCTCCATCCCTCTCTTGCAATTCGTTCGACACGTTCAAAGAATGAGAAAGCATTTGGTGATTACAAAACACAATTGCGAAGACGACTTGAGTCTGTGTGAGAAGGTGAACCTGCGACTGTACCTGGATTAATGCTCTCTGACATTTTGTGTTTTTGTGCGTGTACACCGGAGTCGGCACGGTGGGAGGTACCTCAAATATTGTGTCCCTTGCTTATTCAGTGCGCATTCTGATGGTTGCGTTTGAAGCAGAACCGCAATTTAGCGAAGCACCTGCAGTTCTTGGTTCCGGCCAAACGTTTGTGACCAGGTTGTGATTTCCCATCCTTTTCCCAAAGTTCCTTGAACTTTTCGCTTTATTTTTCCTCGTGTCCTTGACGATTGCACTGAATTTTTATCGGTGTAAAAATGCCTGAACCAAACATTCGCAGCCACGAAATGAATTGCGGCGGCGGATGCGACGGTGTCCAATTACAGCTGAAGAGCTGTGACAAATGGAGGATAATTGTTCGTCAGAAAAGTCACAGAGAAAATTCACTTTTTCTGTTGAATAATTGATGGACACTGAAGGAGATGGATGGTGCAGGCGTTTGTCAGGCATCATTTGTGGACTGATTGGGACATGCCTCCATAGCAGTTACCGCTGACCTCAAACCGAACACAAGGTGTGGGACATGGACCCGAATTGACGAAATTGACCTTGGCGGCTTTGACCTTATGGCGTTTGCGTGATGGGGACAAACAAGAGTGCTGTCAGGATTTCAGTTTCTTGCGAAGCTGCAGGAACAAACCAATTTTCAGAGCTTGTATTTCTCGTGGATTTCCATGGCTGGCAGCAACTAAAATAAATTCAGCTCCATTTCAGACGCATCACGCTCGATGCATCGCCACAACGAGGCAGATTTGTTCATTTCCGTTGAACGTAAACTGACGGGAGCAGAGGTGCGCAACACCCACACGACTCCTTCGATTATCCGTGGTCATATTTACTCTTCTCCAACTGCACAAATCAATCAACCCTGCCAGCAGCCACAACACAAATGATTTCTTGCGAGTTTGTGTTTGATCTCAGCGAGTGTACATAGTGTTGGGATCAGGTGGGGAGGGAAGGTGCGCAGCCTGATTGACAGGTGAGGCAATTGTTGGCCCTTGGCAGTTTCCACAAAAATCATGAAGAATTGCAGCTGCAATGAAGGCGAACAGTCTGACTGCTAAATTAGCCTGGACGGAAACGGATGATGAATCTGAGAAGGGAGGTGTTGCCGAATGTCTGAACTTCACATCGATACAACAAACGCATGAGTCACGCCGGTCGAACCTGGTCGGCCCGATGACGCCTTCATTCCAGTGAATCAGAACCGTCTGAGAAGAGTCTTCAGGGGTTTCTATTGCAGAGCCCTGTGTATCACATCGTGATCCGAACTCACAGGAAATTAAAATTTTTATCACATCTCCGACAGTGGAGAGTTTAAGTTTCGTATGGTCGCATCTGTTTTATCTCAACACGATCCAACGAGATATGAGCTGTGATCGTGGTTTGGTTCAAACTGAACGAAAGATTCACGATCCGTCAGGTTGATCTTGGGAGGTCAGGGGATGTTGGCCTGCAATGCTTGAAACTTCATTGGCCAAAAATGTGTCCGCTGTGAAAATTTTGAGTTGGGCCCTGGAGTCGAAGCTCTTCTCGGTCCGCTCCGTGATGGAAACTTCTCAGGTTCAGTTGAACATTGGCAAGAAGTCCTGTTCAGTGTTTCCCTTCTTCATGATTGTTACTGTCTTGGGCCTTGGTACAAAATTTCCATATGAACCTTCTTTGCACCTCCTGAGTGACCAAGCACTGCAGAAGCACAGCATCTGCATAACATGGCAGTTGGGGAACGTCGAAGAAAGTCTGAGAATTTGTTTCTGAAGATGTTGGGCCCTTGTTGTATCTTCAGCCACCAGAGGGCAGAACAACAGCTAGTGGTGACCTCAGAAACAGCTTCACTGAGAGAAAACCCCAGAACAAGGAAAACAATTGGCAAGGTTTGAAAAAAAGAAACAAAAATGGACCGCGTGACAGAAGGCCTGACCCACAACGGGCACCAAGACAGGTTCTGGCAGAAGAGAGTCTGAGACACTCAACTCCCGTCCTTTGTGACTTGTCACAAGTTTGTGTCTGACCGGAAGTGAGTTTTGGACAGAGTTTTGGCAGAGCGTGAGAGCGTGACAAAACTTCGTGTGATCAGTGTTTATTCCAGAATTCCAGATTTAACAGGAGAAGCGGGCAGATCCGAAGGCTGGTCAGAAGCAAACTTCCACGTGTGTTTCTTCCACGTGTGTTTCGTCGCACTTGTTTCGTTGTTTCGAACTTCGTCGTCGTGCGTGACGTCTCTTCAGTTCGTTATTTCTGAGCACTAACTGCCAACATTTGATGAGGAAATTGTGCTAAAAGAACCAAAGTTCAGAAAGTACTTGACAATGACTCGCAACTCACGGAAACTCGTGCGAATTTAAGCAAATCAAGGAGATTAATTTTCAGATGCACGTTTCGGAATTTCAAGTTTTTGGTTCTGTCGTAGACTCGTACCAAGTGCGAATTCAGTTTTATAGGTGCCTGTACTTGGAAATGATCATCTCAGTTTTCGTTCTGAGACTCCCACCAAAGCCAATCAAGCGGGACTCAGCTTTTCTGCAAGCCAAAAGAAACACGGACAGGCACGATTGTGTTTGCCAGGAAGTTTGAAAGGTGCAGAAAACGTGAATTCGAGGACTCTGTCATTTTTCTCAGTGGTCCAAAAATTCCGCGTTGCGTATGGAGCACGAACGTGACCGACGTGACGTGGGTCGCGTCGTGAAGAAACTTAGTCGGATTCAATTCGAAATCCAATCAAATAAATCGAATTCGTGACTGTTGACTGCACCGGAGGTCAATGTTCTTTCAGGGTTCTCACCCAGTCTGGAAAACCTGCTTTCCGCACATGGAAGACGAAAAAAATTTAAGAACAGCTGTTTTCTTCGCAGGAAACGAAAAGGCGAAAATGAAAAGGCTGTGATACTGAAGTTTGTTCCTTTGGTCTGTTGATGAAGAGGCACCAGTTCGAGACATTCAACGCACCAACTGGTAGGACCAGAACAACGATAGCAGCTGGTGCACAGGAGGCCAAATTATCCACCACACTAACTGATGGGTTCAGAACCACCACACTAACTGTTGGGGCCAGATTTACTCACTAACTGGTGGGGCCAGATCCACCACACTAACTGGTGGGGGCCAAATTCACCACACCAACTGGTGAGGCCAGATCCACCACACCAACTGGTGAGGCCAGATCCACCACACCAACTGGTGAGGTCAGATCCACCACACTAACTGGTGGGGCCAGATCCACCACACCAACTGGTCAGGCAAGATTCACCACACCAACTGGTAGGTCAGATTCACCACACCAACTGGTGGGGCCAAGGTCATAATGTGTTGCTCAGACAGAATTCCCAGGAACGAACGCACAACCACGATACGAAAATTCAACTCAGCACATGTTGCACTCAGAAAAAGCACACCTTTGGTGCAAACAAATGTTTTGTCACATTGGGAACGTATCCTGGTGGAATCCTTACGACGCCATTGTACTTCAGTTCCGTTTGCTGTTTTTGTCAATGCTGCAACGTTGTCTCGTGTGTTTCTGAAAGGTGAGCAAACTCCAGTTTTGTGGTGCTTGAAGGCTGTGAAACTTGAACCTCACCCTTTCAGCCTCGCTGAAGGTTTTGCGTGAATCGCAGAAAACTCTACTTCAAAAACACCTCAGTGAAATGTTTCCTTTCATTCGTAGCAGAATTTTACAAGCTTGTTCTTTCGCCGCAAAATTCCCTTCAGCAAACACAGAAACTTTTTTTGGATTCTTTCAGCCTAAAAGCGCATCCTCCTGCTCCTGGTTCTTCACAGTGACCGGGGAGGGATTAGTTTGGTCTGATGGTGAGGTGAGAAATTGGGAGAGCAATGCTTGACACTCCCAAGCCCCGTAAAGCCGTTTGGAAGCCACACATTCACCCAGCCTCGGGTGCTGATGAAACTTTTAGCCACAATGCTGCCTGGATTAGGAGTCGAGCTTTCGCTCGGTTCTCTGGAGGTGCGAAGCGCTTTGCTCCGCCGTCTCAGACCTAATTACCCTCAGTGGGAGAAGAAAAGAAGAATCCGTTGTCGTCTTCATTTCCCTCTGGTGCAACAGGACAATGTGCAAAGTTGTCTCCAGTAACCTGACTCTGGACTGGACTGCACTGGCTGTGGCTGCAGCTGGCCGCACTCCCTGAGCTGAAGCTTCCAACTTTTGTTGTTGGTGTTCAGTTCTGAGAGTTGCACAAATGAAGGACAATTGAAAGGGGAAAAGCCACAAGTGCCACGTGCGACATGAAGGAGTGCGAGTGTTTTGTGCACGACTTGAAGGGCACAAGGGGCTGACAGGCAACATCGATCTGAAAGGTGCAAAGAGCGACGTGCCTTTCTCGCTGAGGTTGAGAAAACATCCACCACACGACAAACAAGAATCTGACCCACATCACCAGGAGAAATTGATTTCATTGGTCGTCACTAAGAAGTCAAAACTCGTCCCAGCGTGCGAAGATGAGGATTTGTCCCAGACTCTACGTTCGCACGCTTCTCACTGAAAAAGCTTCAGTCGAGTCTATTTCTGAAAACCATTGTGAACTTTGTTTCCATCTTCAGCCTTTTTTCTTTTGTTTGATCGATATCAACACCACATCAAATAAGAAGGACTGGAATCTCAGTTTCACGCATTTTCCAATTTGTCGTTTGCGCCGTGGTGTCTGTTCTCACCTGAAATGACATGAAGGGGATAAAAATTGAAAGGGGAAGAGAAAGACAAACGTAAACACCCAAAGAGAGTCAAACTCCCGGAAGAACGCAACAAAAAAAGAAGTGTGCACATGTGTGTTGGAGCAGAACTGAGACAATTGAACACGCTCGTAATGTTGCTCGCAACAGACCAAAGACTAATTGTGTACACACACTGAGCATCACGCACTGAGTCCTGCGTAGGGGCCATCGACGGAGGGAGGGAGGGAGGGCAGGAGCAGCTTCTCGGCCGGGCCTGCCTCGCTCCTCGCTGCCGCTGAGCCTCTTGATCCCAGCCGAAGCTGCTGGAGGGAGGGAGGGAGCTGCTCACCGCACTGACGTGGATACGAACCAGCGTCTCCCATTCCGACGCTCTACTTGTGCCAAAACTAGCGTCAGTGAGTGAGTTGCTGAAATGTGGCGTTGTTGTGCAACCTGCGAGAAATGTACAGCGTTTCTGACCATGTGATAAAACATGCGGTCATCGCAAAATAATTTTGTGCGAATTAACAATTTGTGGAATGAGCTGGATAGAATTGAGAGTATCGGAATTCTCGTTCACTGAGACTGTAGTGAATTGAGCTCTGCGGTAAATATTTTCCAGTGACATTTGACAGAGCCAACAGTGATGCCAAGTGTGCAGATCACATTGAAAAATTACGTAATTGCAATGATATGACAGGGCTCTGGAACGGCTGAAGTTTTTTTGCAGACCAAAGTTCAACAAGCTGAAATTGGACTCTGCTGGACCTACCGCTGGGTGACACCACGGCACAACTGCTCTAGTGTCCCGAGCAACGACCAAATTGAAATTTTGTGGCTTTCATCTCGAGTTACAAATCTCAGAACACCTTTTCGTTGAAACAAAGAATTCCAGCTTCAGGTTTGCAAAACCTGTTTTGTCTCAACTGGTCTCAAACAACTTGAAACTGGAAATCTTGGTCAGGTCCTTTGTGTTTGGGGGTCTTTCTTGGGGAAGAGTCGACCTCAAGAATGTAGAGTCTATACTCGGCTTGTATTGAACGGGTTGAAATTGACAAAAACTTCAGGAAACAGCAAAACGGATTCACTGATCGGACTGAACTCGAGGTGACAGAATCAATCAGGAATCAGCCGAGTCGCTTTCTTCTCATTTTCACAACCTCTCCAACGTAAAACTCAAGGATCTGACATTTTCTACATCACAACTCTCAGCAGGTGAGAACTCTTCTGAACCCTCTTGTTTTTCCCGTCGTACCTCGTCAGACTCAACGAAAGATCCCCGCGCGCTCTCTCACTCGCAGAGAGTCAGCTGTTGCGAACTCCCAATCACTCAGTGCTGATTTAGGAGAAACCTTTTACCACGCTTCTTTCGGTTAATTTGTCTCGGGGCCAAGCGTGTGGCGCCTTTACTGATCAATAATGACTGAAATTGGGCTCATGACGGCGAGAAAGCACCGGGTGGCCACGCCTTACCATGGCCGGAGCGCCGCGACTTCAAAGAAACGCCGCTGATCGTGCACGAGGCGCACAGTGCAGGGAGCCACCTGCAGACCAAGTGTTCACCTGTGGACACTGCAGTCTTTTTGTGCGGCATTCTCTGTGTTCTGCAGGGGACCCTTTGACGCACATGGCTTCACAGCCTGAAGAAAAATAAAGCCAAAGTCATTTCAGCTTGACAAGAACCATTGTTGACGCTCCAACAGAAAAACATGATGGCGATATTCTTTTTGAATTGAAAAGCAAAAAATGGGCCCCGATTTGTATTTTTGATGTCGACATTGAAAACAGAGCGTTATTTCCATTTCACTGTGGAGATTAAAAACAAAACACGGCCATTGATGTTCGCGCCTCTGAAAGCTTTGAAGCGAAATGTGACTTGAATGGGGAATTTCATCACACTGCGTTGTTATTGAGTTTTCTGTCAGGCAGAAAATGGATTTTTTTGCTGACAGTTCAGACAAATGTGTCATCATCCTCGTGTGGTGAGTGATTCAACCTGGGGCTTGTGTTCCTGTTTGAACAGCAGCTGGTGGGAAGTCGTCCCAAATTCGTCTCTGACTTCATGTTCCCAGTAGCTGCGCGGTGGGTGGGGGGATCTTGATGGGAACATGACAGGATTAAGTGTGGAACCCGGTGAGAATAGCGACGGACTTACAGATTGAAAGGAGCGTGAGCTTCTTGTGGTCGCCCTGTGTCTGCGGCGTGTGAGAAACCTGACCTGCAGATCCTTCTTGTGTGTGTGTGTGTGTGTGTGTGTGTGTGAGAGAGAGAGAGAGAGAGAGAGAGAGAGAGAGAGAAAAGGGACCTGACCTGTATATCCTTCTGGTGTGTGCAGGAGGAAAGGGACCTGACCTGCAGTTCCACGCAGATCCTGCAGATCAATTTGTATCCGACTCGCGGCGCTCACTCGTCATGTCAAACCGACGTTCTGCACACAACAACTCTTTGAAGAAAATTTGGGTGCAGGCAGTGGAAACATCTGGTGCCTCACAAAGTCTCTTTCTGTCCGCAACAAGATTTTTACAATTCTTTTGAGTGACAATGGCCAGGTTCAGCGAGTTTGTACGTCCGGTCCTTTTCCAAACTACCCCAGTTGCCAGATTGGTTGGATTTACTGGACCACCGATCTGGCAATTGGGGCACCAGGCGTTTGGAATTAAGGCCACGGGTGCTAAACCTCACCAATTTCAAAAAACTTCGTATTCGTGGGGGAAGACAATTGTGAGCAATCTTGACTGGTGTTTCTTCGCACTTCTCCTGAAAATTGACCCCGCTCCTGGTCCGCGAGCGTATCGTTGAGCGTCGAGTGAAGGTCGCAAGGCCATTTCCGGCGCTTGGTGTTGATCCCTGATGTCCTGAACAGAAGGCGCACCGCACGCATAAAAGCGCACGAAATTCAGAATTCTTTGTGGGAAAAATGCTGAGGAAGAAGAGCCAACAATTTCGTTACGTTTGGCTCGCGTGTGAGACGGATTGATGGATTTCAGCGGTGCCATGACCCGGGGCGTTCGCCAATGTTGGCGTCTGGCGGAGCTCCTCTGTGTCGGTGTGAATTCCGTCTCTAGTCGGAGGCAAAGCCATCAGGAGGGGAGATGATGAAATTGTGATCGTGAGGGAATAACTGGGGGATTACTGTAGCACTTTGGCGGTGTTCATTTGAATGAATATTTCACTTTTTAGACAGGCACGCAAGGTGAAGAGCGACCCTGTGCTGTGCAGGCACTGGTACCACTGTCTCTTTTGTCTTCAGAGGGTGCTGACCACAGTCTTGTGGGGAAGACAGGGATGACCAGGGCCATGAGAAGACCATTGGTCACCAGAGATTGTGATCATACAAATTCACCCGACGGAACATGCGTTGTTGGGGACGCGCCTGTGTTCAATGCGCAGAAGTTTCTCCCTGCGACGAGGAAAATCAGTTTAACACTGGAGCCTCTCACTTGCCCCGCACCTGGAGAAATTCGAGCGCACATCGCAGCGCCACCGGTGAATTGCGGCGAGGCTCCCCAGATGCGCGCAATCAGCCGTGTGGGGCTCGTCTTCCACCCCGAGAAACAAAGGCTGCATCAACACGAAAACACCAAACATCTGACCAAAGAAACAGACACGAGCGAAAGCGAAGCCACCAGCTGCTGTTTGGGTTAGATTTCATTTCGACTAATGAGGCAGATGTGTTTGTTGCGGCAGCTCGGTGGTGGTGGTGGTAGTGTGTGTGTGTGTGTGTGGGGGGGGGGTTGGAGACACACTGAGAGGAACCAGGCATCGAGTCATGGGATGAGGCTGGATGGGCTGCGAATGAGCATCGCGAGATAGATGAGTGAGAAATGATCCCCTCCCCCGGAGGCCCTCCAACCAGCGAAGCACACCCAATATTTATGCAATTGCTAGTTGTTAGGCCACTCATAAGAGCACCTGGCTGTCCACTTGTGCCGCGGATTCGGCGGGTACTTTATGTGGGTGTAGTTCAAAACGCGCGCGGCGTGACGCGATAATTCGCGGGACAGGTCCGGGGCTCGAGCTTCATTAGAGCCGGGGGCGCCGCCCCGATTGGATTCGCGCCGCCGCTACTCAAACAAATCTCGACGGCGCCGCGCGTTTGTGAAGCAAACAGAAAAGAATCTCCGGAAGCCGAAAATTCTCATCTGTGTTGTCAATTAATTTTGATATTTATTGACTCAGAAGGGGGAAATGGAATAAATTTCAAACCAAAGCGTTTAATTGTCTGGGTACAACGTCAGTGATGGCAATGGCGTTTTTTTCAAGAAGTTTTGCAGTGAAATCATTCGTTGCGTTGCTTGAACAGATGAAAGTCAAACTCTGATCAAACAACACCGCCTCTGCACCAGGCGTCTGGTTGCGTGCGCAGATTTCGCGGCGTCTCCTCCGAGCTGCCGTTGCGCATGCGCGCGTCTGAGACTGGATTTGAGACCCTCTGACCTTATTTCCCCAGCGACTCTTCCTGGTTATTGAGTGGCTCACACGCTGTAAGAACACGAGCATCTGTCTGCAAGCCTCCAGTCCGTTGCATAAAAATCTTTGCATTTCATTCGTGGTTCTTGTCTTTTTTCAGAGATTTCCCTGAGTCTGAAAGAATGCGACGACGCCACGTGAACCTGGAGTGAGGAACCCCTGACTTCCCGAGCGTCTGCGGTCCGAAGCGAGTCTTCTGAACCCTCCAATCCCTGCAGCGTGCCGCTTCTCAAGGAAACTTCTCATAAAAAAGGAGAGAGGAGGAACACCCTTGTAAATACGCATATGTATTCAACACACTGACGTTATGACCAATGTAACGACAATCTCATAATCCCTCAAGCAAGTTCGTTCAATCGGGTATGAACACAACACTGTAAATAATCACAAACAGAAGCATCTCTAGATTCAGCGTTTCTTAGAACTTCTCCACAGCAGTTACTTACGTGAGTGGCCAGCCAGCGAGCGAGCAATCGATATGTTGGCCTGAAACTCTGCAAAGCTATGTCAAGTGTCCAAACCAAAGTCCCCGGGTGTCTGCGCCAAATGTGAACACTGGGATTCTGGAGACGCACGCACCCAGTTTGGCCATGAATCGGCACGCGTCGAGCTGTGCGGTGACATCGCTTTTCATCGTCAGTTGCCACGTTTTGATGGTGAGGGACTCATGCTCATGAAAAATACACCAGTTCCTCAGTGACGACGCATCGAACAGGATACACACCATTGATCCGCCAGGAAAACCCAGGGAAGATTCTGTTATTCCAAAAGAACCGGACTCTTTGCCTAATTTAGAGAGTGCAGGCATACCACAGAAAGTCGATCACATTGGACATTTCTGAGACAAACGACGACAAGGAAGGGCAACGTTTCTTGTGACGTTGACGTTGACGCTGACGTCACCAGGCAACTAACGATCACCGGAGGGGTCGTGCTGTCACTTCTCTTGTTCCGAGCAGCTCTGAGCGGAGAGCGCGACTGACCTGCACCAATTAGCCTTGTGAGGCTTATGTACGAAAACGAAAATGAGAGGACATCACGACGTGAGCATCCCCGAAAGACGGATTGACTCTGGAGATAGAGTCGCACCGAGCGGGGCCTGAGTGAGTTGCTAACAATAGCTCCTGGAACTCGTGGCAGGGACATTTCTGCGGAGGCAGGCGGACTTTTTTTCTTAAATTTACTCAGAGGACGACAGTGGGAACCTCGCATGCCCCTGGGGCACCAGTTCAGCAGCGGCGCGAATGGACGCGGGCGTCCGACTCCCGTCCAATCAGGTAAATGGAGCTTGGGACAGACACCCGCGCCTTTCCTTAATCCACTGCGCTTTCAGGCAAAAATACTTATTGCCAAATCAGCGCTCACGGGGTGTGTTTTATTAGCGCCAATGAGGGAAACACAAACGAGTCAGACTGCGGGGCCCCTCCGTAGCGTCGGGCCCGCCCTAATCCAACAATAACGACGCCCGGTCGGTGAGGCACGAGCCTCACAAGCCTCACGAGCTGCCGCCGCCGACACAGACTCATCATCAAGTTCCGCCCGAAATAGACGCCAGGTGTTTGTTTCGCAGTGACCACTTTCCTGCGTCAGTCCCCCTTCATGCTTGTGCACGGCAATCTCATTCACAAACGTCCAAATGATTCCTATTCCCGTGTATACAGAGATCATGAGAAACTCATGGGGTGGATTGTGGGGAATGCGCGCTTGAGCCGCAATCAGATTCGTGCTCGCATCGCGGCCTCAAGCAATTGTCCTTTTCCTTTTGCAGTGACGATCGAGGTGCACCGCCACAGATTGGGTCATCAGCGGTGACTGACCTGCACCCAGCTGGAGACACAGAGTTGGCACGTAGACACCTGCTCGCGCATGAGGCCTTTGTTATCCTGACTGCGTGACACACGGACTCAGATTGAGAGAACAAACACGTCTTTTTTCCCTTTTGAACCAATCCTGGTCTTGCGTGTCTCTGTGTGCTGAGGAAACCTGAGAACACTGTCAGCTACGACAACACCCAAATTTCCAATACAGGAGGAGCTGGAACTCACAAGATGTGGAAGCATCAAAAAGACAGACTCGATGGAAAAACAATACCATCCTGAAAGACAACGCATCACCGTCCACACGAGCACCTGAGCAGAGGAACAGACAACCTGCTCACCCCACGACAGACAGACTCTTCAGAGCCACACAAATGCGCATGCTCACGCGCAAGGAAAAACATCAGTATTTGCCATCAATCTGCATTGTTTGCCTTTGAAGCAAAAACGTTTGTCTCTACGAGCTTTGATGGTCGTCATCTGTTTGCGTGCTGCTGCCGCGGCCTTAATGCCACCCGGAGCTCTTGTGGAAAGCAGCAGCAGAACACACAAGAAAATCACCCGACAAATCACCAAACAAACGGGACCTGCAATCATCTTCTGACGAGGAAATTTTCTCTCAAGGTGAGTGAGTATCTGATTCACACTTCGCAGTTGATGTGGCTCGAGCAAGAAGCACATTGACTCTATTTTTTTTCTCAAAAGTGAGGGAGCATGTTCTTTTGACATTGTATTGAACGTTTTCGTTCTGTGGATCCACGAGGCTTGACGTTTGGTTCACCTATACCCGAGACACAACTCATCGTTCTTGTGCAGAAAGGCACCTGCTGAACCTCCTGGTTGTGGGTTCAGTCAGACAGACCTTGCGAAAGTTTGGTTGTCGATGTTTGTCTCCGTGGTCGTTTTCGTGTGTGTGTGTGTGTGTGTGTGTGTGTGTGTGTGTGTGTGTGTGTGTGTGCGTGTGTGTTTGTGTGTGTGTGTGTGTGTGTATGGTGACTCTGGACGTGTCCGCAGCGCCCAAGGGTTCCAAGAACGAATTATCCCGAACACTGACACATTGACACACTGGCGTGAGGCAGGGACGTTTCTTCATATCTGCAGAGCAATGGAAACCTTTGCTCGTGATTTTTGTCTCGCATTTTCAAAACTTGGGTGCAAAATGTCAAGCCAGGCCACAGTAGACACGAAACCAGGTTCACGCTTTCACTATGGCGCCGACGAATCGTGGTCAATCGAAACCGAAACTGACCATGCAGCTGAAAAATGGTGACATTCATCCCAGACAATGCGGAGGTTTAGTTGCAACCTGTGGGAGGGCATACGTGTGACGTGGGACATGGCATTACAGGCTGGAAAATCATTTTCTCTCATTTTTGAAAATCGTTTTACTTTCAGTTGTTTCTGTTTGACATATCCATCTCATTTATAGAAAAAGAATTGTTGAGAATTTGGAACAAGTTACAGCATAAAAGGCAGAAAAATTTGTACACGTACAGATTTTCCAGGGTGAAATGTCACGTCGCATGTCACACGTTCTTGACGCACCGTGCTGCAACGAAACCTCACGACTACGGTCATCTGACCCGCGTCAGCAAAATTCTGACTCCACGCTTTTGGGTGAAGAAAAAACCCATTCAGTGACACATAATCCGCAAGTTTCACTTCCCGCCTTACATTTTCACTTTGCCCCTGAATGCGCGGGGAAAAAAAGATCCATCTGTGTGGGCTACTGGTTGAAACCACAAAACAACCTCTCTTTTTTTCCATTTGTCACCCCCCTAGAAATACCTCATTTTGACATATGTGGAGAACACAGCTTATAGAGATAGAATAATCGCAATCTGTATTCATAATCTGGCTAATGCAAACCCTATGGGAACGTGATCCGTTAGGCAGAGACTGGATAAAAGCCAACTTATTTCATTTCCCTAATGCGTGGCTTTGCAGCCATCAGAGCCAGAACGCATTGTATCCAGAGCTGCGGTGTGAAAGGCTTCCGCGCGGCTCCCGTTTACTTATCCAGTTAGACTTGTCAACTGTTCTCCGGATTAGTCCGGGTGGATATGGGGCGCTGACGGGATGACGTCTTTTCCGATCAATGGATGTGTTTGCTCTCAAGGTCGAAGGTATGCGACAGACGAACTGAATGGAAAATGCCTCGAGACGGTTCCAAAAAGCCGTATTAACAGTGCGATGACTTCCCGTCTGTACGTGAAGACATCGGCCCCAGTGCCATTCCGAAGTCCAATGTCAATCTTGCAAAAAGACATTTTTGTGCTGGGAGGTCACGACAAGAGGGAGGAGGTTGAGTCAAAAGTCTCCTTTTGAGTGGATTCGGCAGCGCATCCCGGAACCTGTACTTTCTCAGCGAAAGTCTGAAGTCAGAAATTTCGTGAAATGTTCATGTGACCTGTGCCTCCACCCCACGTGACCTCTCCCTCCACCCCACGTGACCTCTCCCTCCACCCCACGTGACCTCTCCCTCCACCCCACGTGACCTCTCCCTCCATCCCATGTGACCTCTCCCTCCACCCCACGTGACCTCTCCCTCCATCCCACGTGATGTTTCCCACCATCCAAGCTGTGCCGTCCGACGTTTTGCTCCATCCCTGTCACATACCCTGCAGACTCTATTTCTTGGTTTCATTTCCACTCGGACACAAAAACGTTTTGAAAAACACGTTTTAATCACGGAGCAACCTTTGTGGAACCATCTTTGTGTCACGAAACGAGCGAAAGCACCAGGGGTCCCCTCTGGCGGACTTAGCGCGGTGAGTGACCGGTGACGCGTCTCTCTCCGGGTTCCACGTCAGGTCCCGAAGTGACCGCGCATAGGCCCCGGTGTAACGACATGGCCAGACACCCCAGATGAGGAGACACGGGTGCCTCATCATTCAATTCACACCTGAAATGGCCAGACACTCATCGGGGCTCCGAGTGACCTGTGCCAACTGATATCAAGTGTGTGAGTTGAAATAAGAAGGCACGAGGTGATGGGTCAGAGCTGAGGGAGCAGGAGCAGTAGCCCACAGCCAGAGCATCACAGCCTTCACCCCGTGTCAAAAAAATTGGGGTGTCTCGTCATGTCGTTCCACCGGCGACTGATGAGACCCCCTCGGTGGTCCTGGGGACGCGTTGACCTGTGTTCCCGGTGCTACTGCCGTCCGAGTCAGGCCCAGGAGAAAGCTGCGAACCTCGGTGCACTGGTGCCCTCGTTTCGCTGTTGGTTGTCTGCCACCTTTGTCACGACAGGATTTTGTCATACTGCTTCGGTGAGCTGTAATTCCGTCCCGAACAGAGACGCCACAGGCAGAGCACATCACTCACAGTCTCTGTGACTCTGATGAGCCGATCCACAATGGTTTGAACCGCCAAAATCACACTTTATGCCCGTTCTCGCTTTTCGATAGATGACAGCTGCATGCCTATTGCGGTGGATAGGAATTAGGATTCGAATGGGGAGGGAAACGTGGTTTATGACGCTGACCCTGCAGAGCCAACGTCAACCCCATCAACGTTCCTGAATCTGCTTCGCTTGACGGCGCAAAACTGAAACAGGGCGGAGGCTGGTCCAGGAATAGCCGGAAGCTCAGCGACAGCAAGACGAGATCTCATCATGCAAAAACTGCCTCCCGTGGCTTCTCCATAGACGCACTCAATTAACCCCCAAACTCTTTTTCATCGGCGTAACGTGGCAGACGCTTCGGAGTTTCCCATCCCAACCCACGAGCTTTTGTCTCAGTGAAGCGACAGACAGTCCCTTCGTCGCCAGAAACAAGCGAAACTGGACGAGTGGATCTTATTTTCGACGCATCCAACTCCAGACTGAGTGATTCAGAAAAGAGCAAGTTGAGCATGTCGGTGCTGATCATCCGATCGTTCAAGTGAACGAGGTACGGTGTGTCCCTGGGGACAGACGGTTCTTCAGCACGTCTCCAGTCCCGGTCACAAGCAGCGATCAGGAGCTTGATGTGGTCTTTTCCGCCTGTCTACATGTCCCTACTCCGAGCCAGTTGAAGGAGGCTTGTGCCGTCTGTATTTCAGTTACAAGGAAATTATTCTCTGTCATATGAGATCACTTCTTCAGATAAATGAACTGGGAAATTGCACGAGGCAAAAAATCATGACTGGCTGTGAGGAAGGGTCCTGCCAAAGCGATGGCTGCTTCATGCCATATTTTCTCACACTTTTTCTGCAATACTTGATCTTTGGTTTGATTTGAAAATTCTAGCTTGTCGTTTGTTCTTGGAATCGTCATCAACAGAAGATTGTGTTTTCTCAAGATAGACAGAACCAACTCAGACGTGAACCTGTCTGGAAGCTCCTGTTTGGTATCCACCCCACAAAGGATCAAACACACAAACAATAAAGGTGGAGTCTGCACTTTGTGTGTCGCCACGCACAGGTCCAATTTTTTCTCTTACCTGGATGAACACGTCGTTTCATGCAAAAGGCCCATCAAGCGTGCAGCAGTACTCATGTGAAATTAACATTCATCCATTCGGCAGCAGATAGAGTTGTTTCAGTCTCGACTGCAAAACAGAGATAACAGGCAAAACCTGCCATGCAGGTGACTGTGTGGTCACGGTGCTTTGGGAGCACAAGCAGGAATTGACAATGTATTTTCAAATTTGTAATCATGAGCTGTTGTCAGAACACGCCCGTTGATCAAATCTGTGTGATGCTCAGAAAAGAGCAACGCTTCTTGCAGACGTTTTGTGAAGTAAATCTAATTTTCATGGATTAGTTCCACAGAGGACTGTGCAATAAAATAACAATTTCGGCTTTGAGTAATATCAGAAAGAATGTGAGGTGGATGAGAGTGGGTTGTGAGCGAACCAAATGTGGATGATACGTGTTGCTCTGCTTTTAGACAGAACAATGTCTGCTTGTGACCTTCTTTGGAGCTTTGAGAAACGTGTGTTGGGAATGCCTTGAAAAAAGAAACAGAACCCCACAAAAATTCAGGAAAACGAGGCAGATTGAAAAGTAAACATTGCAGGACTGGGACCCATTTGAGTTACATGCTGAAACGTTGTGTCCTCAAGGCAGGACAAAAGCCGTGCAGGTGCGGTGACTCAAGCTTCATTCTATTCAATCGCCTTTTGGAATTTGATTCAAAAACTGAAAACAAATTGCTTTTCGTGGAGTAACGGATCGAAGTGAAATCCTCTTTTCGTCCTTCGTCTTTCATCCTGCAGCTGCAAACAATACAGATCAGATTCTCCTCTTGTTCGTTTGAACATCAAAGTTTCAAAGTTCAGATGGTGCAACAGTTTCAGCGACGTACTGTGTGCATGGTGGTCCCGCACAAAGATTTTTTTATTTTGCCTGAAAGAAAAGTTTCTGTGAATCAAATCCGAAACTTTGACCTTTAATCCGTCTTCGCTTCACAAAAAATGTCACTTTGACAAGGGATTAAGGGTTCCTGCATTTTCTTCAGAAATTCCTCTAATGGGCCCATCAGGAGGCGGCGGCCCGCTGATACTGGGGTCCGCGGGGCATACGTTGTTGAAAGTGTCGAGTCTGACGAGGGAGCGTTGTGACGATTGGATGGGGAAAGATGCAGAATTCCCCTCTTCACGAATGTTTCAAGTACGGACATGTCCTGATGGCAGTTCCAGGTTGTTTATGGCCTTCCGGAGTGTTTTGGGGGATCACACGGCTTTGCACGACAGGTTTGTGCAGAAGACTCCAGCCGTGACAGAAGAACGGTGGATGGGAAACAAACGAGCCTGTCGCCGCAGACGTGCGAAGCGTTGTTTTTGCGAAGAGAGAATTAGCAACACTCAGCGCAGATACTAATTTGTCGTCCTGTGAGAGAACAGCGTCAACACAGCCCAACTTTTTTTCCACACTGCTTCAACAGGAAATTACATTTAATGTGTTTTCTGTCTTTTTTTCTCTCCGCAGGGACTCGCAGCCGGCGGTGATCAATCACCATGGGAGACTGCGACTTGTTCAACTTCGTGCTGTGGGGCGTCATCAGCAGCGTGTCCTGCATCCTGGGTATGATGGGCAACACGCTGGCGTTCACGGCGTTCCAGAAGGACCGCCGCTCCCCGGCCACGACGCTCATCCAGGCGCTCGCGTGCTCGGACTTCGTGCTGCTGGCCGCGGTGTTCGTGACCGACTCGTTGCCTTACGCCTGCAGCTACACGCGGCAGTGTCCGAACCTCTGGGGCACCTGGCCTTACATCCGCTACATCTGGATTATGACTCCTACCTCCCACATGTGTTCCATCTGGTTCGTGGTTCTCATCGCCTCCAACAGATTCTGGGCCGTGTGCCGGCCGCACAAAATGGCCAACGTGTGGTCCATCTCCAGGACAGGGTTGTACATTGTCTGCGTCATCATAACCGTCGTGGCGTTCAATGCGCCTCGTATTTTTGAATACGCCGTCGTGGAAAAGGAGAGCAGGCCCGAGTCGCACGGGAACGCCACGCTGCTCAGTGATAACGACACCAACGCCACCACCTTGTACATTGGCAACAACAGCACCAGTGCCGAGGACAACAACCTCACCACGTACATTTTGAGTGACAACAACAAAACGTACACGTACCTGGGTGAGATACGGACGGTGTTTGGAAGTCGCTACTCGTACAAGGTCGTGTACAAGGCGTATCTGGTGAACATAGTGTTGGTCATGCTGCCGCTTCTGACGCTCATTTTGCTCACGGCTCGGATTCTGCGCGCCATCGATGTGCGCAAGAAGAAATCCAAAGACATCAAGAACTCGACGATGGCGCGGGCGTCGTCCGAAATCACGTTCCTCTTGGTCCTCGTCGTCGTCGTCGCCATCGTGTGTCAGACGCCGCTCGCCATGTTCCACTTCGTGCGCTATACGCAGACGTACGGCTGTGGGGACTTCATCTTCTATCTGGACAATATCAGCAAGTTGCTGGTGACCATCAACAGTTCCATCAATTTCACCATCTACTGCTTGTTCTCGGCTAAGTTCCGTCGCTTGCTGTTCGCGACGGTCACGTGCGACGGCGTCGGGTCGCAGATAGAGCCGTACAGCTCGACCCGCGCCCGCGGTAACAAGGACTACTCGATGGCGTCCATGAAGGGCTGACGGCGTGGTGGCCCGCGACACACGATGGTGGGGAACGCCACCAACATGTAGATACAGAAACATATTCATGGGAACGATTGACCTCAATCAAGACGAGACGTGGGTTCCATGCGCGAAGCATGGAGAAAAACGGGCCAACGAACATCAATGTTGTTTCCATGAGGCGAATTTTAGGAAATGTGCACTGATATACAGACAAATATCACAGATAATTGGTATCCAAGCCGTCTGTCTTTCTACGTTCACAGATAACGGAGAGAACATCGTAGCCATCAGTAGAACCTGTTGTTGAAAGCAATTTGTTACACGTTTACTCGTGCGCACTGTGGAGGCGAGGCCCACTGCACAGGTTTTGTGCGCTTCACGGGAAACTGAAGCGGAATGTTGTAGACACGGTAGTGAAGTTGTGGACACGCACCGACTGGACTGCAGTGCACTGCAGTGCTCGATATGTGCCAAGACTGAAGGAAGCACCGCAACTTGGATTGGCGCACAAAACCAAACGGTGTCAACCACGTATGTTGTACAGAAACTTGTTTTTTTAAACGTGCGTGTGCACACAACTTCTGTTCCAAGTGCACGGCGTGGTCATGCAGCTTAGAGACTGCACTGGTGTGGTGTTGCAATGTTCCACTGCGAGGGGTGGAGCAATGCTATTTTGCTGTAAAATTGCTGTTCTGAAAATGCCAATGCAGTGGAAACGTCTTCAGTTGACGTCCTCCGCAGATGCCACAACTGGCGTTTTCATTTCAGCACATTTTGCACCAAATCTTGACTCACACATTCTTGAGTATTGGGGGTACTCTAGGATGTCTGAAAAATTGACCTGACCAAATGAGCACTTTCTCTAGAAGAGGCTTGTGGACGAGCTTTTATCGCGTGTTGGTTCGTTACGAGTTGTGTATTTTCAATGTGCGTTGTGAACCTGCAGAGCTGGTATCCGAGAATCGTTCCCTTCACGCATACTGGTTGCTGACATGTTTGGAGAAATTTCTTTCAATTCTTTTCAGTTTGGGTATTCAGTGCGCCACACTGGCAGCTTTATGTAGACGGTGTGCAGTCACCTGCAGATGCTCTTTTGTGTTTGTCAAGTTCTGAGACGCTTCTGACAATTGACACTTCAGTTCAGTTTCCGACACATTGTGACAACAGAGCGCGCACGAAATTGCGTCTTATCAAGCATTTGGGCAGAATCTGGTCAAAACTTGCATCTTGAGTTCTTCTTTTGACAACTGAAGTCGCAGACCTGCTTGTATCAAGCAGTGCGTCTTGAGAACTGCTCGAGAACTGTCCTTGTGTCGTGACAGGAAGACTCAAGTGTGTCGGCCAGAACTGGGAGGGTGTGGTGGTCCTGTAAAAAGGTCCTTACAGGACCACCACACCCTCCTTGTGTCCAAAACTGTTTGTTTTCGCTTGGTTTCAGTGGAGATCAGCATTGACACTTTGTGTTCAGACTTTTCGAGGTTGAATGCTCTCTGGTGTCTGGAGTACGGTGAGTCATTTTCCTTTGTCATCAGTTGTTTGTTCTTCCTTTGACGACCAAAGTTCAAACGCACCGAAACTTGTGGATCTGTCTTGCGAACGGGTTTCCATAGCGGAGATAGAACTCAGACGCGCAGCCAAAAACTCGCACGAGTTCTTTGCAACAGTGCAAATGTTGGCAATCTTCTTTTCACTTTGTTCGTCAGTCTGTGTGCTGAAGTCCGATTATTGTGTGGCCATCGTGTTTCGTCATTCGTTGCTTTCTCACGACAACACACTGTAAACTGGTAAAGCTGTTGCAAAAGACTTATTTTAACAGATTCAATGTGAAAGATTGAGAAGATAAACCAGTCATACACAACACGTTGAACAAAACACCTGTTCAAACGTTTCGTCTTGTTTTGTGCGTCGACGAGGAACGTACCGTGTATCACCGTGTGCAACACGCACCTCTTTACCCCTAAACGTGGGTTTACCATCACTCCAGTTGAACCTTGCTGCAAAGTTCTCAGGGGCAAACGTGGGCTGCGCCTTGTGCACGAGTGCGTCTTATACACGGGACTATACGGCAATGAAGAAATGTCAAGCTGCATCCGAGGCATTTAGCAGGTGACACGACAAGTCAAAGGCAGAGAGGGAACGACAGCAGATGCCAACCCCTCGACGCTAAGTGGCTCCGTGCATTCCTGCCTGCAGAATCCGGAGATCCCTGAGTGCGCGACGCTCATCCCTGCAGCGTGCGCAGAGGAATCCGCGCTACTGCGAACGCTGAAGCTGAGCAACAGAAAACGACGTTCCAATTGCTGCATCACGAAACAACATGCAAATCGTCATTTGTACAAGACAAACTCGTTTCAATTAACGAAGCTGCCGCCGTGTTCCAAATCGTCATTTATTCCCGTCTTAATTGGCAGATTGTTTGCCCGTCCACGAAGTATGAGTCTGAGTTTCGTGCAGATGAAAAAAATGGGGGTTTGATGCTCCAAGCAATTTGTGGGAGCCTTGGTGAGTTTTGAGCACTCCTCGCCTTCAACTCCTGCTGCACCTTTTGACACTTGATTCCTCTCATTTTCGGGCCAATCCGTCAGGAGTTTTGCTCACTGCATTCTTTTCAGCGTTGAAAGTGAAAATTGGATGTGTCTGGTCTTGTGGGAGAGCAAGGTTCCTTGGGAAAGTGACGCTCATGAGTAACCCTGTCGTGGTTGGAAGAGCGAAACACGGACAGTAACGTCATTGATCTCGAGATTGCTTTGAAACAACACCTGCTCCAGAGAAGCGCCATTTGTCTCAGACTCCAGTCTTCGCCTCCGCACTGAGTCCAAAGTGGTGTGAACCAGTTCAACAATAATGTCGGCTGACCTCACTCTGTGCTCTTCACAAGGATCTGCAATTGGAAAAGGAACAGAAATCAACCAACCACAAGGCTTGCAAGGTTGACACTTTTTGCGTTGAGGTACAACGAAAATGAAAATAATGATTTTGGTTTGATCTCCCAACACCTCCATCAATGCCCTAATTCTCTGCTTTTTATTCCAAGGTTGAAAGTGACAAAAAATAGATTACGCGACGGAACAAGAGCAGATTCAAAAGGAAGCAACTCGTTCTTCAGCTTCAAATTTCAACCAGGGCCGCAACTGAACGAACATGCCAACGACATGATTTTCTGCAACGCTTGTTACTCGCTCCGTAGAAGCAAGCGACCCCAACTTCACAGCCGCACATTTACGTTTCGAAACAAAACACAAAGACAGCTGTTGAAAAAAACACGACGTTTCTGCTGTGTATCTCTGTGTGGCTGGTCCTTCCGCTTTGGAAGTCATGGAAGAAGCATGTCTCGCCTTGCGAGGCGTTTCATTGATTCTGCGTCTCGCCAAGACGCCCGAGTAACTGCGGTGAGGCCAGCGGCAGAATGTTTCCTTTCACCAGGCTAAAGAAGGGGCCGTCTACCATCAAATAGAGTCAAATGAAACTTTGCAGAGCAAATGACCGTCACATCTGTCTTGTTGGGCGTCTTTGTCCAGCTTCGGGAGATTACATTCCATTGAGAAGCGGTCCGTCTGCGCTGCCTCACGCTGCAGGGCCGCCGCACTGGAGAAGTCGTCATCACGATTCCTTTTCACGGAGATAAGGAGTTTGAAATTGTGGTTGTATTGAACGGAAATTTCGAGCGCCGCATCAAACATGTACAGAAAATGCCAAATTTGCCACCAACACCGTCTGAAAAAGCAATTGGACGTCAGGATCACAAAAAATGTCTGAGACGTACGAAGGCTTAGCGTATTCTCGAGAAATCAGAAACTGTTGTGGAGAGGGTCAAATCGACCGGGTTGACTCGGACTGACCGTTCTCTTACAGTTCTTCAATTTTGTACTCTTTGCACAATTACTCTTATAAAACTCTTACTATTTCTGGGACCCGTGCACTGTATCCAATGTGCAGCCGTCCTTCCTGAACAATTCCGTACCCTGGTGCTTTGTGTGGAAAGGAGCCCCAGCGCCCCTCAAGGATTTCCTTGGGGGACAAGCGGAGGTGTGGTGCTGGGAAAGAGGGGTAGTGAGGAGTAAAAGGCCCTCCTTTTTGCTCTCTAATCTCTTCTCTTTCCTTCCGTCTGTCCTTCCTCTCTTCTCTCTCTCTGTCTCTGTCTCTCATCCTCTCTCTCACTCCCCCTCTCTCTCTGTCTCTTGTCTCTGTCTCTCTCCCCTCTCCTCTCCCCTGTCTATCTCTGTCGCTCTCTGTCTCTGTGTCTCTGTCGCTCTCGGTCTCTCTTTTCTCCAGTTTTCTTTTCTTTTTAACTCGGTCTCACTGTGTCTCCTCCAATTTCTGTTTCTCTAAAACTCGCACGTCTGTGTGCGCTTCGTTTCTTCGAAGTGTTCCACAAAGAAAATATTTCCTGTAATCTTTGAAGAATAACGGGGGAAACGTACATTCCTGCAGAATGGGAAGCCGTCTTTTGGGATGTGCAGGTAGAATTTTTGAAGCTGTGCAGTTGAAACAGCTGAAAGTAAGGTCTGGATTTTAACATCTCTTTGCTCTGTGAAAGTTTGTGCTGAGTTTGTGCTGCAATATGACAAAAGTTCCAACCGGTGGAATTGTGGAGGAAGTTCTTGGGTATCTCTTGTTTGTGTCTCACAATTTTTCCCAGCAATATCTGCGCTGAGAACCTGCTACCTGCACTGCAGGCAGCACGTGTAAAGACAGAGCAACTTTAGAACAAAGCTTGTCCCTCGCAGTGTAGATCTACAGGGTCATTTTTGTGGTTTTGATCTGCAAATGATTACCTCTGAATATCATAATCGTTCATAACTGCTTTTTGGTCTGGTTCTGATGCAGTTGCTCGCACAATGCGAGCGCGCAGCATGGGTTCTATTTCTGGATTGTTCAGGTGATTTTACGAAACAGAGAACGCTGATCAGATCGCGTGGTGCGCGGTACTCAGCCGCTCCCTGCGTGCCAAATTAAACTGACCCCGTGGCGTGTGTTTCTGCGGCTTCGCGTTTCAAGGCAAACAGAATTAAAGGCTCGGGAAACCGAGGCGAGGCTCGTGCCTGGGGTCGTTCCTGATGAGGCGACGCGCGTCTTACCTGTGCGTCCGTGAGGGGACTCGCAGGGAGCGTTGGGAGACGCAGATCTCCAGACACATTGAGCTCGAGAAGTTTTGTGTTCTGGGACTGAGATCGAGGATCTACACCAGTTTGATTTTGTGAAGGATGTGGAGATGTTTCTCTCTCCCTCTCTTTTGTTTGTTTGTTTGTTTCTTTCTTTCTTTCTTTGTTTCTTTCTTTCTTTCTCCCTCCCCCTCTCTCTCTCTCTCTGTCTCTCTCGCTCGCTCTTCTCTTTCCCTTTCTCTCTTTCACTTTCTTTGCAGGACCAGCACACCCTCCCACACACGCACGTGTGTGTGCGCGCACACACACGCACACACACACACACACACACACACACACACACACACACACACACACACACACACACGTGGCACCCCGGCAGATCAAAACGGCAGATATATGACAATCGGCTAAATTTCTCCTGTTCTGCAAAACTTGGCGTGTTGGTCTGCACTTTGTCAGTTCCAATTATGGGTATGTAGGCGTATTGTTTACCTCAGCCAGAGAAAAGACCCCGCGCAAACAGCTTATCGTGACGCCAATGAAACATGTCCATTTGCATGTCAGCCCGGCATTCTGCACTCACTGGTTCCAGAGCTATGCGCCATGAAGCCTGTCGTTGCCTTGAAAAGCGGACGAAACTTTTCAATGAATCTGCTCAAAGCTCACTTGGGCTTCAGTGGTTTCCAGTGCTTTCAGTGGTTCCGGCATTTTGTCATCAGAAATGTTTGGTGCGCAAAGTTCACTGTCGTGTACGCAGTTTTGACGCGTGCGCGCGTGTGTGTGTGTGTGTGTGTGTGTGTGTGTGTGTGAGAGTGTGTGTGTGTGAGAGTGTGTGTGTGTGAGTGTGAGTGTGTGTGTGAGAGAGTGTGTGTGCGTGTGTGTGCGTGTGTGATCAGTGTAAGATCAGGGAGTGAAAATCACTGCAGAACTGACCAAGAAGGAACTTGAACAAGACTACGTGTCACACCACGTGTACAACAAACGGCGCGTTTTCTCACTGGCCGGTTCCCAGCGGGAGATGACTTGTTTACCTTGTTTGCTCCGTCTTAATTATCATTTTAATGATCAGTATTGGGACAGTGACGTTTTGTAACAAAAGAAATGTGATGATAAATACCGTTTGTCCATGAGGTTCAATGTGATTGTCTCCACAAAAACGCAGCGGGATGGAAGGTGGAGGTCCGGATCTCATCTTGAGTCCGTCCACACGAAGAGCATTGATGGACAAGTTGGCTTCACAAACAAGGAACCTCGTTAATTATTGTGCATTTTCCAGGCCAAAGTAAATTTATGGAACCTACCTGGAGCCGCGGTGCATCATGTGCAGTAGCTTTTTGGAAAGAGAGACAAAAGCCGACAACTCTGCAGGAAACCAGACAAAACGTGGCATTATTCACTGTCCAGAAGTCTCGACGGACCCACCCGTTTCCTCAAAGCGAACCTGCCCCATGATGGGGCGAATGGCCCTGCTGTTTTGGAAAAGAGGGGTTGAAAGTGGAATCGATGCCCGGAGAGTTTAATCGTCCGATATCCTGCACGTTTCCATCCGTGTGTGTGAGAGTGCGCGAATAGATTTGGGTTGGAATTGTGCACATACGAGGTTGTATCCAACGGCAGTGAGAATTGTCATGCTCACGATCAGTCTTGAAGGATACGGGTGCTTGATTGGAGACAATTGATTCCATTCACCTTCCAAGTGCAGACTGGCCAATTGGCTTCACTGATGAGCATAAAATTTCTTGCAATTATTGGACACAACCTCGTAGAGAACAAACCTATCTCTCAATGGAGTCCACACTGCAGTGGAGTGCTGTTCACCAGGAACATTCGTGCGTCCGAGTTCGCAGGAAATCGCTCATCTCTGACGGACAGTGCCTCTTCAAGCGCCCATTTCTCTTGTTCAAATTGGCCGTACATCTTAAAAATTTGATGTTTGCGCCAGGAGTTGGGTGATGCATTGATACAAATTGCTTTCAGTAACGTACACGCGCTTCAACGTGCAACTCTGGTCACCGCTCTGTTGTCGGAGTTTTTCTATACCGCTGATTTGGTTGAAAAAAAATTATTTGAATAGCTCAACAGGAGAGATATTCACAACAGAAAACAAGAGGCGGCACAAACATACAAATCTCACTTCAATCAAATCAGTTTTGACCTTGCGTTATTGTCATGATACACGAAGCTGTTCTTGGCACAGAGGCGCAACCGCCTCGCGACCCAAAGATCAGGATCAGGGAGCCGAAGCCAAAACCTGAATTGTGCCAAAGTACTTGTGCATGCACACATGTTTCTCTCCCCTGTGTCTAGTAGGAGCGATTTTATGGAGTAAAACTAACAACAGTTTTGAGAGAAACCAATTTCTGTCATCCAATGTCCTTCTGGAAGATTGAAACTCACTGTAAACTCCATCTTTGGAATCATGGATAGTTTTGTGGATGTTTCGTGTGTTTGCTGACAAAATCATCCATGGACTTGTGAAGCCGATCGTTATGTTTGACCAAAACATCTTTGCTTTTTCCATTTGAGCAAAGTTCACAAAGAAAGTGGTTTGTCGGGTGCGGTTGAGCAAATTCCGTTTCAGTTGTTTGCGAGGAAACAACGAGATCAAAGAGGCCACCGGTGCCACCATAAGGGAAGACGGACTTGTTTGGTTCTGCACAGGAATCAAGAGACTGGTCATTGCAGATCACGGAGGCCTTGTTCTGAAGGACACACAGTTCTGAGATCAGGACAGAGCACAAAGACCTGCCTTTCTATATCAGGAACCTGCAACATTTGTGTTTCAGTGGTTGTGCATAACTTGACCAATATATGCCACTTTGTTGTTTTGTGTGCGCAAGAGGAACGGACTCGATGTCAACGGTGCATTGCTGCTGGGTGGTGAGAAATGAATTCTGGTTGAAGCCAAAACTAACTGGGCAAAAGTGAAGAGAGGCTCGTTGCGAAGAGAGAATGATTGCTCAATGATGAATCAGATCAAAGCAATATAAATGTAAATCCACTTTGCATTCAAAGTGAAACGCTAGACATCTGCGAGTGGGGTCACTCCTTCCACCACACAGGTGTCAAGTTGGGTGGGCCCTGCTAATGGCCTGTGCTCACATCTACACTTTGTTTACCGAACAAGAGAAGCAGAGCTCCAGGCAACTCCGGGTGCGGTCTCCCTCAAAAGCAAAAAACAATCCAAACTGCCTGCCTTTTGGAAAAATAATTTGTCCACAAGGGTGGGATGGGGTGGGTTGGTACACAAGGGGGTTGGCATTCTGAGAAGGGCTGGTCCTCTGCCGGGGGTGAGTCCTCCACAAGGGGGTGTCATCTGTTCACCATAAAGGGGGTCGAACACAGGGGTTTGAACACAGGTGGGGAACAGAAGATTTGCCTGCACCGCTGTGCCACCAGGTGCTCTCCCCCAAAGGGACATTGCACAACAAGTTGTTCAGCGTGTTTACACGTTCGCATCCAATGAGAGAAGAAGTCCTCATGCCTCACGTATTTTTATGTGAATCCGGGAGGAACTTTCACCAAGCAAAGCGCGCTTTTAGCTGTGAGGGTCTCAGGATTCAATGAGGCAGAGAAATAGACGGGGAACAGCAGCCATGTTTTCACACGAACCCGCACAAATCCTCACAGCCGGGGTCATGGCACGGGACGCCATCTTTCCGAGTTTTAGTGCCCAATTCCATTTTCCCATTACTTTTATTGAAAATGAAAATTTTTTGAGGGTCAATAAGAGAGTTCTGGTGTTATTGATCTTGGGGTTATGATCAGTCAAAGTTGACGTCAGTGGCCTCTTTTCTGCGGAGCGAGTTCTGTTCTGTGGACACGTTTCCCTGTGGGATCTGAAGAGAAGGACAATGCGCATTGTTGGGAAGTGGACACGCCGACCCCCCCCCCCAGTGCGTGCGGACTTTGAACCAGAAATAGCGCGACTCCAGGGACGTAATCCCACTTCCCCCAAAGTGGTACACGTTCTTTGTGGGTGTTCTTTTCAGTCCATTTGTCAGCGCTTTGGAGCAGAATGGGGAGCTGTGAACGCGGCGTGTCCCTGGGTACTAATGGGGTCGAGCGGGCGGGCGCCGCCGAGGCATTGACCGACGGAAACACGATGCGTCGACACCGCGAGGCACGAGGCACGTTCCTGCGCTGCAGCCACAGCTGCCTCGGGCTCTGGGAGCCCCGTCCACAGCACAGGGAGCGGAGCTGGGTGCTTTCCGGGGGGCAGGGTCAAGTTATTTTTAGCTGTAGGAATGCAGATGACACACGTTTGTATTTGAAGAAAAGAACTTCATCAAAGTCAACAGAAACTTTTGAGATTCTTTGAGAGACCACGCCTTGAACAAATTGAAAGAACCTGATATTTATGAAGCTTATTCATTTCATAATTTGATTCCGACACAATGTCATTGTATCCGTGCACTCTCGGGGGGATTCGCTGTATTCAACTCGGAAATTCCGATGTGAAGCTGGGTCCGGTTCCCACATTAGACGGTGTCACCTTGAGCTCCTCCGAGCTGCCACTTTCGCTTTGTGGAGCCATGGTTCACGACCAAAGAACAACGTGTCAGAAGTGGCCGTCGAGACTCTCGAGGAAGTCCGTCCTCAGCGCTTCCTGCTGTGGTTCTGTGATCTCTGGCTACGTTGCCGGCAGCATTCCCTTCGTGCCTTGATTCTCTCACGTTTGTGCAGTTTCACAGGGGCGACACGAGAGACGTTGAGGTCGATGGTTCTTGTCCACTGCTGCGAGGAACTCTTTACGGAATCAAGATGCCTCTTCTGCCCATCCGGACACCAGAGTGTGAGCCTCTTCCTTCCGTGGTCTCGGAAACGCTCTAAAACTGTGCTAAGCCAGGGAACACGATGCTGTGTTCTGCAACGTGAGAGCAGGGCCCATCAGTACAAAGAGCAGCAGCAACAACTGGTTCGTGCCCTGTTTGAGATGGAAAAACCTAATGACCTGAGTAGAGGTCCACCGCATGAAAACAATTTTCTCGAGTGAGACTTTCTTTCTAATGGCATCATGGAAAAGTAGCCATCAGGAAAATCAAAATTGGGGGATTCAATATCAGTTTTTGTGCCCAAGCAATAACTCGGAACATTGCGGCACAATGAAGATTTAAGAGATTAGCCGGATCGCATTACATGCCTTGTGTGCCGGAAATTTTGCAATTTCTGGAGGCGCGCTTGAGAATAGAGGACGCCATTGCCGCCAAGCGACCGTTAACGACGTTCGCGTGAACAAACTGAGCCGAATGTCGTGACAAAATTGCCATTTTTCCACAGATTTTGTTTTCACAGGGACAGCTTCCACTTACAACACGAACTGTTTGAAGAAGCACTTCAAAGATTGTTTGCATTTCGAAATTGAAAATTTTCTGGTTCTTGCGGTGCGTTTCTCTTTCTTCATAACCTGATTTTCAGCAAAAGCTACGATCTAAACCTGCATCTGAAGGATCGCTGCAGGGCTCTCTGCGTGGAATGAGGGATGATTGGAAAAAGAAATGAAAACAACTCCTGTTGAATGTGCGGGATGAATTTTTCATCACCGCAAAATGAAAAACAGACAACAGGTCAATGAATCAAGCGGTGGAGTCCCCTTCGGGAGCGCGCTCTCCCTCTGTTCTATCTCCATCGCCGAGGTAAATTTTTCATGCCTCAACTCCATTTCCAAAGATATATGTTCCAGTGCACAAATATCACTCTCCATGCATTCCCCGTATCAACAGCCTGAAACGGCACAAAGGGCCCGTATCCCCTTCGTCTCCATCATACACGAACAATACGACCTCTGCTGATAAGAACAGTGGAATTATCGCAACCTGCCCCCGCACGGTTCAATCTCCTTTGAAATCATTCTGCGTCCAATTAAGTAACGAAGTGGGCGGAAGACTGATAGACGGACTGCACCGAGAGCTGGAGATGGGCCAGGAGAGGAGTGCACCGCGCCGCCGCTGCCGCCGCCGCCGCCACCGCCGCCGCCGCCGCCGCCACGCCGCCGCGACGGGCAGAGAAGCGCTCCGACGACCAGCGATGCTCTTCTCTCCGAAGTTTGGCAAACGTTGGCGCACAGACCACTCAACGACCTCTCCAGTGGCATTACTCCAGCTGCAGTATTTTCACTGTGCCAGAAGCGGCAGCTTCGGAATGTGTAATATCGCAGGACACGATTTGGGGTGTCTCCCCATTTCATTCCACCTGTCATCTTGCATGACACAATCCCTACTTATCTGGAGAGAGACAAACGAAACTGAGACGCACAAATCTGACAAAACACGCTTCTTCTCCTGAGGTCAAGAAACTCATAAGCGAAAAACAATATCCTGGTGGTCGGTCGTTGCACCCTGAACTTGAGCAACAACGCAAGGACGTCCTCTGAAGCAAACAGATTCTCTTGACCGACGCACCTGCGGAGAAAGAGTCGGCGTCTTCACTTAAGACGAAATCCTCTTCCCTAGCTGAGTCGGTGTTGTTATCCGCCGATGTCTAATGAAACAACGAAGTGGGCGACGCATCAGGTTCAATCGCCGGAGACGCACTTACATTCCCCGCCCAGGCCACATATAAATGCCTGACAATCAGTTCAATATATATATACGTTGTTGGGAAATTTCGCCCAAGTGCATCGAAACGATTGTTCAGGTCAGTTTCCATTTTGGCGAGGAGACTGAAAGACATCTTTCCTGGACCATTTCGCTCTGCATGTCAGGAACAAAAACGAAAAAAGTCTTTCTGGAAAAAGACAACGGACGAAACATGAACGTGTTTTTGCAGGTCAAACAAAGACAAAAAAGTTTTTGCTTGCAGAACAGACTGTATTTTGGAAGTAGAGCAGATTTTCGTATCGAACAAACACAATCACTGCTTTGTGCGACAAACGCTTCAGATCATGGCGACAACACCACGCCCTGTCTGTCTCGTTGTGTGCAAATAATTCGCACTGCACACATGCAACGACCGGGAGCCGCAGGTGAATCTCCGTATTGTGCGTGCGTACATGTGTCGGAATGTTGGAAGAGAGGGGACTTCAGGCAAAAACGTGCGGTCCTTTTCTGACGTGCACCAGTTGCCCGATTGGTGACAGACACCATTGGGGCACTTGCCATTGACCCGCAGGTGTAAATTTGGTGAGGTCTATCTGTACCACCGATGTGGCAATTGGGGCACCGCACGCAATGGAAATTAGTGGTCACTCAAACTCTCCACTGTTTGATAAATCTTGCCCGTGATTCTCGGCAACGCAACGAAAAATTGCAACCCGCCAAGGAAAGCAGCTTTTCCACAAAATCTGTTCCCAACTGAAACCCATCCGTTCAGCACTGCGCACACCTGCCTCACCCCAGGGAGGGGTCCAATCACCAAGACAGAACAGCAAGCGTGATGGGAATACGAACAAAGGCTCACCTTTTTGTTCTGAGAGGCTCAGAACTTACGCAAAAGGAACGCAGGTTCACCTTTTCGTTCCAAGATGCCTGTCAGAACGCTGCGGACAGAATTGTCACGACCCAGTTGACGTCACGGTGGATGTGGACGTGCTCAGAGGCGCGTGAGCGAAGTTCTGCCCTTGAGGTTCGGACTCCGAGGACACAGGCGGGAGTCCGGCTCATTGTTCATCCGCTTTGCGCACCGCGGCTGCGCTGTCGTGGGGGGCTGGGCATGACGGCTCCAGTGGTCGTGAGAAGATCAGGACACCTGGAGCTGCAAGGTGCGTCCCGTCTTCTCAGTGGTGCATGGTCCTGAGATTTTGGGCCGACTTTGAGGATTACAAGCTTCTTGGATGCGCTATGCATCTCAGTTGTCACGTCAAAGCCTGGCTTCCTTCGTTTGTGCATTGTGAACATGAACGCACTCAAGTACACACTGAAACCCACACACGCACACACACACACACACAGATACACATACACACACACCACCACCACCACCACCACCACCACCACCTCCGGAGAGCTGACAAGGAAACAATCCTTGAGATTCGGATTATGATTTGGGAGAAAGCGAATGTGCACTTTCATGGACAAAAAAGGAATCAATAAAAAGGGCTCAAGGTGCTCGGTCTCTGTGTGTCAACCTCATCGCAGATCCACTGTTCTTCATCACTGAGCGCGAATATTGTCCTGAAGAACGGGTCCCCCACCCTGCTTCACAGAGGACATCAGATCTCGTTGGATATCGCCTTCGGTCGCTCTGAGCTCTTTCACTGTTTGATTGGATGAAGCTGGTGGAAAGTGAAGAGTCGGTCCCCCCCAGCGGGACGAGATCTCACGAGATCCGAGCATGAATCACATCCCCGGAAAATGTGACCTGGTGGCGAGGAAAGCACGTGAAAATTGCACTGACCGAAAATAGCTGCTGCTGCTGCACTTGACACATGTGAGGCACCTGACTGCGCTTTGTCTTTGTCACCGTAAATGACGTTAGTCTGTGTTCCCGAGATCAGAGGAGGTGGGAGAACGCGCATCGCCAGTTCGTCTCGCTCAGTGTCGCTGTGACGGGATCGCGAGACACGGACTCTTCTCAAGACAAAATTGGACAAAGACCGTCTTGACGGGCACTGCTTTGATGATGAAAATTTTGAAGGACAGTGTCTTGAAAAAGTTCTATGCAGGGTCATGCACGTTTGGTTTACAACACAAAGTGTCAATGGACCTCTATATTTTTTAGACTCCTCTAGTTTGTGGAGGCGAACCAAGTGTGCGCGGGAAGGAACTCTCTCCCTGTCTGTCTGTTTGTCTGTCTGTCTGTTTGTTTGTCTGTTTGTCTGTTTGTCTGTTTGTCTGTTTGTCTGTTTGTCTGTTTGTCTGTTTGTCTGTTTGTCTGTTTGTCTGTTTGTCTGTTTGTCTGTCTGTCTGTCTGTCTGTCTGTCTGTCTGTCTGTCTGTCTGTCTGTCTGTCTGTCTGTCTGTCTGTCTGTCTGTCTGTCTGTC
>JAAUXT010071878.1_pt1 | contig 41140 bp, 48 predicted proteins | sample 7278171 | NCBI WGS metagenome assembly JAAUXT01 (sample SAMN14350112, study PRJNA611818) | marine sediment metagenome | isolation source: surface marine sediment (1.8m) | place: French Polynesia: Moorea | collected 2018-08
CTCATCCACTGCAACGATGGTGAGTCAGCGTGCGAGGGTCACGCTCATCCACTGCGATGATGGTGAGTCAGCGTGCGAGGGTCACGCTCATCCACTGCGACGATGGTGAGTCCGCGTGCGAGGGTCACGCGTTCCAAGGTTGTGTTCTTCTGCTGTGACAAAGATCCAAGTACGCCATCGTTCGTTGTTTCTTCGAGATGACAATTTTTAAGGCAGAAAGTTGCAACACCCAGCAGAGCTCGATCTCAAATATCAGACCCAAATTCGACAACTACTCTGCAGAACTATAGAGTCCAGGGACGGTGTAAAGATTCTCAGAGAACTTGCCATTCAAGAAACAACTAGCTGCACCGGAAGACCACATGAAAATGAGCAAATTTTCCAGGAGGTGGGGGGGGGCCAAACCATGTTTATCTCAACCAGACAACACAAAATGGGATGGGCACCAAGAACAGAACTAGAACGGAGAAAAGGGAAAAGTGAGCCGTGTCTCTCTGATGAGTGAACCAACATCATCTGTTCTTGCAGAGGTGTGCCTGACCCCACGGATCAACTGTCTGCTGTCGGAGTGGGGAGCCTGGAGCACGTGCTCCTGCGGCAGCGGAACCTGTCTGCATGTCAGTGTCAAAAACCCAATTTCGATTTCACAACACGAGCAGGTGCAAACAAATGGGAAAACATCAGTGTCAGTCTTGTTCAGTCTTGGTTCAGATCTGATGAGCTTCATGTCGACCACGTGTTCCAGAATAACTCAGTGTTTCCTGTTGCACACACCCTGTACGGCCTGCTGCAGAGGAAAGCGGCCTTGTCGCTGCCCTGACCCTCCCTTCTCTTCGAACACCCCGAAAGATCAACGTTCTCGAGTCGGGCGTGGACCTTTTGCTCCGTGAACTTGCAGTCGCACACGAGGGAGATCGTGCGCGAGCAGGCGTGCGGCGGCGAGATGTGCGACACGACGGTCGAGGAGCTCGAGTGCGTCGCATCGCAACGTGAGTACATGTGCGCGGTGCCATCGAGCTTGATCTCAGCTGCCAATCAAGTGAACCCAGCACCAAGTCAGGCGCCTGGGATCCGGCCACGAGGCCCAAAGAACCTTCGGAGGGATCTTCATCAACACCAAAGGATGAAACCAGAAACCAAATTTTTGCATTTTTCGACACTCTCGAAAAATTGACGACCCAATTGAACGTGCGAAAGTACATGTACGTCTGTTAAACTCTGAATGACTCTGAATGACTCCAAAACGCGAAGGCAACTGAAAGTACAGAATGCCTCACGAAACCAAAACGGGAATTTCCCTTGTCGGGAGCAGCTGCGTGGAAGGACGCGCTCATCTACGGAGGCATCGTTCTCGCCATCGTCCTCATCCTGCTCATCGTCGGCATCCTCGTCTACAAGAAGTCCAACAGCAACAAGGTCCGGACACACACACACACACACACACACACACACACACACACACACACACTCACTCACTCACTCACTCACTCATTCACCCACTCACTCGCTCATGGGAATTGTGCTTCTTGACAAAGGCAAAGGACAGCAAAAACACAGCCTGTCATTGCGAAGAACGAACAATCCCATGGATGGCCCCTTGCAGCAAGTGGACGGGGTTTTTGGGACGAGCACCTGTAGACAAAGGAATGAAATTTCGACCAAAACCCCTTCGCAATACTCATTCATGTTGTTCTTTCGAGAACACTAAAAACTGCAACAAAACGACCTCTGCGCCACAGGTGGAGTTGATCGTCGTGAAGGACGCCGCGGATGACGACGACGATGACGTGCACTCGCACCCGGCGCCCAGACCGGCGCCCGCGCCCGCCGCCATGCAGCCGGGATTCAAGCCGAGCGTGCCGCCCATGGCCGGCGGGTACCCCGGGGGCATGATGGGGCGACCTGGATTCGGTAAGTTTAACTGTACGTCCAACTGTACGTCTTTGCAGGGTCGAGTCACGAATCTGAGATCCATTGAGTTTCCTTGTGCTCATGACTGCGACACATGTATTGCAGTCGACGTGTCACACTGACACGTTCAACAATCCAGCGGGATGGTGTTTGGCACTGCCAAACCCACCATCAGAAAGGTTCCATTGATGCAAAACGTGTCTGTTTCAGGTCAAATGCCGATGGGACCGCGAGCGCCACCGTTCCGGCCCGGGATGGGTCCGACGGCGTCGGGCGGCGGCCCGATGGGGATGGCGGGCGGACTCGGGGGCGTCGCGCCCATAGAATAGGTTCCCGAAGCAGCAGCAACAGGAACAACACAACACACCCCGAATCATTGGTGTTTTCCAGACGCGGATTTTCATTTTCGTCGTTGTTCCCAAGTCTGACTGGGGCTTTGTGCGAATTTGGCCGAATTTACCTCTTCATGAGCACCTGGATATGTCCGCCCTGGGTTTGTTGTCTTCAACGGTTTCTCCGGTGCAATGGGCCCACCATTCACGGGGAGCCTCTCCTTCCGAAAAAAAAAACATTTGAGGAAACAAAACCCCATCAATTTTCCAATGAAAATTCAGACGACACTGGACTATTTCAGCCTTTCTTTCACTTTTCATTCGTTCTGTCAAAACATTCTGACACCACGTGAAGCGACTCAAAATATTCAAATTGATGATCCTCTCCCCCGGGGGCCCTCTCTCTGTGCCCATCTTTTCGGGTTTGAGTCGCAGCCAAGACTCTGTCGTTCCCCTCGAAAGCCTGATCCAATTTACTGGAGTACTCGTATTCTTTGTGACTTGTGCTCAAATAAAAACTGTGCATGTCGTCGGGAAAAGCGCGTAGCAGTGTGTTTTATTGGATTTCGACAAAACATAGTTGCCAAGGGTACGCGTTCAGTGGACACAACACGAAGAAGTGCCCGTCGGCACTATCCAACAGATCTCGACCAGCCCATTGCTCTGCCAGTGAGGCTGCATTTGTGGTTGACTCTCAGGTTTTGTTCTGTTTGCAAAAACATCAATCTGCAAAGGCGGGAAGTCAATTTCAGTGGTGCCCCCTTCAGTCGCGGATATTTTGAGGCGCCATCTGCAGAAATATCAAAAAATTACTTCCGCGTAAGTTTCTCAGGACGGAAAAAATTGGAATAAATGAATAAAAAGTGGACAGAATTCCGCATCTTGTCTACAAAAGGGAAGCTACTACATTTAGTGTTAAGTTAGAATATCAAGTGGACTATTTTCGCGGCGAAAAAATTGGTTTTGTGAAGGTTTGTTTGTGTACGGCTTATTATCGCCCAAATACACGGTTTGACAGGAAAGAAACAACAGGTCATTATTTCTGTAAGTCTTGTGTTCAGATGTCCCCTTCTGTCAGTTCACAATTGAAATAAATAGGTAAATGTACCATTTGTGTGCATGTATCAACAGACATTCGTACCTTGTGCACGTGTGTGTGTTCAGAGTGGAAAAACCGGCAACCATCAAAATTTTTCGTTGCCAAATTTAGATTTGGTTACTTTTTGTCAGATCACGGTTATGTTTTCAGGAATTGGGCCAGTCACCATGGCGAGGGGAAGCAGCACGGTGTTGCAGGACCGAGAACTGTCTCGTCTCGCCGATATCTTCCCCGCTCCAGATTACTTGAAGGTGGCCGATTACTTTGGAATTGATAGAACACCGGCCCTGAACATCAGCCACAATCTCAGGTGGGTTTAAAACGCGTCCTGGAAATCCCCAAGTGATCAGTCAATGAATGTTCAACTTGTTTTTGGAATTGCCGTAACTTTGCTCTGTCCAGTTAACATTTATTTCTCAAGTCAACCACACTGACGGGGGCTTTTGTGTTCTCCTGCATTTCAGAGGCCATTCGCACAGTGTGATCACCGAGTACCTGACGCGGTGGCGAAACCGCATCCAGGACGGCAAGGTGGAGATTCGCGAGCAGCTCATCAACCTGCTGGATCAGATTTCAATGCAGGAAGGCTGGTTCATGCCCGGGCAGTACGAGTTCCTCAAGGTGATCTCGCACGCGAGGCCGGCTGCGGGATTGGTGGAGCCTCAACCGTCAGCACGCCCCGCAGGATTGCCTCAAGGTGTGGCTTCTTCACGCGCTTTCAGAAATATATTTTCCAGTTCAGTCGTTGAGTGGTTTTTCACACAACTCAGGAATTTTAGTGCACATGTCACGGAAAGTCTTCGTGTCCCCAGTCCATAGTGTCAGTTCACCACGTGCAGCAGCGAAATTGCAGGTGCTGGAAACGGACCTCCTGCTCCCGGACCTCCGCAGCGCACCGTGCTGTACACAACTCCCCGAATTCAGCCGCCATTGAGCGTGGGAACCACACAGGTACGTTTTGAGACTCCTGGTGCTGCGGGCTCAGAGATGTTCTTGACAAAAAATTTCTGATTTTGTGGGCAGAATACGTTTCCCACTGCGCAGGTGCAGTGAACATCGCAATGAGTAGCATCAGGGATGTGGGCACTCTTTCTTTTTTTCTTCCAATTTTTGCAAGAAGTTGTATCATTCTTGCAGATGAATCAAGATCACAAGACGTTGAATAAGGTCGCCGCTCGCATTACGGACTGGGATGAGGTGAACACCCTCGGTTTGGAACTCGACTGTGACCCCAACGAGATCAAACGACTCATGAACGAAAATATCAGTATCAAAGGTGCTTCGTACAAAATTCTGTCTTCCTTCTACGAGGGTTCGGCAAGTCCGGATCAGGCGAAGTGGACCCGAGTCCGACACGCAATGAAAGAACTGGGAAAGGAGGCCGCCATAGTGGACTTAGGAATCAATAAACTGTGTGGCGAACCCAATGCAAACATTCAACCTTCGTCCGGTGAAACTGCGGATCAAAAGCCGTTGCTGCCGAAGCAAGCCACGGGTGCCCAGCCAGTGACCAGCCCAACTCGGGGAGCTGCAAGAAACAACCCGACCGGAGTGAAACCAGCCAGCAGATTCACCACCTCGCCTGTTGGCAAACCTCCGCCTTCGTTTGCTGCCTCATCCAATGCACCACCCAAAAATTCCGGCAACAAACAAACCACGCTTGGTGGAGATGAGGCGCAAGAGTTCACCATATCACCACAGCTCATTCAGAAAATGGCAGGTGAGCTGAAAGTTGCCTGACACGAGAAACAATGGGCGAGGGGCAATCACATTTCATGAAAAGCAGACGAGTTTTGTTTAAAAAAATTCCTTTGACAGGTTACGAACCAGTGTCCGAGGTTGAGGAATTGAAGTCGAAAATAGTGAGTGCTTGATTCTCTTAGTCCTTTCCAAAAATGTGTGTGCAGCTGAAAAAGCCCCAGTCAGCTTGAAACCAAAACAAAACAACAGCCTTCCACATCCAGTACAAACCGGATGTGTTTCTTTCAGTGTTTTACCCGATTTCATGAACAGAAAAGAATATTTCAACAGAATTCACAAGTTCAACCTTCGGTTCACGCACTACAAATCTTTGCTTCAGAGTAACATGAAGGCCAGTGGTGACGTGCATCCGAAAGGCGTACCCATCCCGAGTGGACTGAAGCCGCTGGCGTGTGCTGACAGCGGTTTGGGGGATTATTCTTTCCTGCGACTTTCCGACGTACGACATATTCCACTTTCCTTCGTAATCGACCGAGTATAGCACGCTCCTTGTGTTGTGGGCATCGCTCGAGGTCCATTGAAACAATGGGTGATCTCAAACCGATATTTTCAGGTACACCGCAGCATTTGACATCAATTCTGGCTTTCAGAATGTGTGTAACACAAGGGTGACACTTCAGTGATTGTACGAAGCTCCGTTTGGGAGTTCCAGGTGACATGCTGGGTTGGGCAACCAGCTTTTGTGGAAGGGAGGGGGGGGGGCTGAAAGGCCATCTCAAAAATGTCCCATTGTCAGTACACTCACTCAAAGAAAAGAAACTAAATTTGTCTGTTTGACCCTGTTTTTTACTCAAACCAACTTTGAAGTGTTTGACAGGGGATTTTAATTGTATTCATGGTGCTTGTGTGAGAGGGTTGTTGGTATATTTGATCGGTCGAAAAAGTTTTGGGAGGTGGGATTTTTGGTTGGAGTTTTGGTTTGATATGAAGTAACCTGAACAAGCAAGCTGGATGAGTGAGTTGAATGAGTAACCTTAATGGCACACATGCTCAAATCACCGCAGGCCCCAGACACCTGTTTTTCTCAGTGGCCACTGCAAGGTGACAACTGTGACGAGAACTAGCAGGTCTTTGCCACAGCATGGTGGTTGGCTGTGCTGGGTCACCACGTACCAACACTTCAATATATTCGTTTTGTTTTTCAACTGTTGAGATAACAGTTGGCAATTGTGTTGTTCTGTGTTTCAGATGAACAGAATGACTGAAATCGAAGCAAGGATGAATAAAAAAGTCGTCGTCGCTGTGCTGGACACTGGAGTGTTCGTAGAACATCCAAAACTTGCCAGAGTCGTAGGGGACAGCAAAACTTTCGTACAAAACCAACCAACAGGTCAGTTTCAAGCCATCAAGATCAAGATTTGTTCAGTTGATGCCAAGTTTACAGAGATGCTCAAGAGTGCGTGTGGTCTTTCACCTGCCTGATCACCACAAATTTGTCAGTCCTGTCATTCCGCTCAGGCTATTTTTGGTGACACAACCTGGTCTTCCCTTTGACAAAGTGCTACTGCTGATCCCTTGTCAAACGTTGTTCTTGTTTGTGTTGATTAAATTGCACATTTTTCAGGGAACTACGGTTTTCATTCAGAGTTAGACCTTTTGAGGGACCATTGTAACCACGGCACAATGGTAGCTGGTCTGATAGCCGAGTACGGGCCAGTGACTGTTGAAATTCTGAACTATAAGGTACGGCCAAACGGGAAATTGAGTCTGCAACGTCTTTTAAAATAGCGCCCAATCGTGGAAGAACTGGTGTTTCTGCTCCTTTCGCGGGTCTTTTGTTGGATTGTACAACAAACTCACAGGAAATTCCTGATCTCACAGGTGCTTCCCACGCAACTCGAATTCCGCGATCCGAATTCGTTTTCCGCGATCACCGGATGGAGCTCTCCGCCCGGCTCGCTCGACGATTTTGTCGCGGCCCTCCGTCACATCTCCAGCCTCGATGGCACCGCGCATCAAGTCGACATCATCAACATGTCGTTCTGCAACGAGCGCACGAACCATGAACTGATCACCTTGCTGGGAGAGCTGTCCAAGTCCAAAGTCCTTATCGCAGCAGCGGGTGAGTGTTCAAAGTGCAATGCTGTTGCCTGTAGGCTAGACATCTTTCGTGCACCACGTGCATCAACAAGTAAAGCCGCTGACAGTACAATCGTGGTGCAGCTGTTGGTTTTGGATATCCTGTGTGTGTGTCGATGGTTTCTTTGTTTTGGTTGTTTTTTTGTTGGCTGATTTTTCAGGCATTGTTTTCAAGCTGACAGCCCTGGCACAGCTGAACAGGCCCTTGCTTGGTGCAATTATATTGTCCACCGGGGAGGGGCACAGGGCCAAATTAAACCTGTGTTGGTTTGTTTTGAAATAAACTTGAATTTAACAGGAGAATATAGACCCAGGTTTATTTGCCTGAATATACCTTGGTCGAATTTCTCCTGTCAAATGTAACAGTATATTGTGCAAAGTCCTTTTGGGGCCAAGCACCTGGTGGTAGTGCGGTATGGGCATAGGCAGCCAGATGTCTCTGTCCCCACTTTGTCACCCTCCCCTCATATTTGTCCTCCCTCCCCCCATATTTGCCCACCCCCTCCCCCATGTTTGTCCACCCCCCCCCATGTTTGTCCACCCCTCTCCCCATGTTTGTCCACCCCCTCCCCCATGTTTGTCCACCCCTTCCCCCCATGTTTGTCCACCCCTCCCCCCAATGTTTGTCCACCCCTCCCCCATGATTGTCTACCCCTTCCCCCCATGTTTGTCCACCACCCCTATGGACAAAAGCGAATTGGTCATATCTCAGCTTCTCATTAAGGTAGAGCATTGATGTTTGGTTCATATGAAAGGTCTCTGAGAGCACTTTCAGAATTTTATAATTTGGTTGGTACAGTAACCTTTCCCCAGCAACCATGAGTGCAGAAAGGTAAGAATATCAAGAAATTGCTGTTTTTAGCCTGTTTTTTGGTCAAAATACGATTCTCAGTGTCAGAATACTACAGTGAAGAGAAGCAGAGCTCAAGGCAAAACTTATATCTAAATTCCAAAATTCCAAAGAGGTCTCCATAGCAACCAACTTGGTAACCAGATGAAAATTGCTATACTTCTAATCAAGATAGAGCTTTGATATTTAGTTCATATAAAAGGTCTTTGCAAGCACTTTATGGATCCTACAATTTGGTTGCTGGGCAAGTATTTCCTTGGCAACTGGTTACAAATTTTGGTTCCATAGTAATCAGCCTAGCAACAGGTTATATCTCAGCTTCTAATTGAGATGAAACATATGCTACTTGGGACTTCACACTGCAGTTGCCTTGAGCACTGCTTCTTGTTTCAAGTAGTAACATTGCAAGTTTATGACACCCCCAGGCAAGCAAAGTTTATTTGCCAGAGTAAACCTGTATTTCCCCCTGTTAAATAACATTTTATTTCAAATAAACCAATGTAGACTCCAGGTTTGTTTGCTGCCCCCCCCCCCTCATAAATATACCTGTGTTGTTTCCTTTGAGTTTTCTGTAAAATTTAACAGATTGTTTCAAAGCAAACCAATATGGGCTAATTTGCCCCCTGAGGCAAACAAGTTGTTGGATTTAACAGTGAATTTCAAAGCCAACAGTTGCTTTGGTCCAGGATGTGAGAAGATCAACTGTGGCAAAAAAATACAAAATTTCAAGCAAACTGTTGAGAAAGTCGCCAGTTTGTTGCAAAACTTGTTTATTTCAAAACAACTTCCAACAGCTGTTGTCATCAAGGTCTTCAAAATATGTTGTGTTTTGTTGGGGTTTTTTTTTGTCACAGGAACCAATTAGGAATTCAAAATTGCAGCCAAAAAAATGCCTTTGTGTGAGCTGCTCATGAGATTAAATTTATTGGCCTTGAAAATTAATTTATTGGTCTCGAAAATTTTCATCTCGTGAGACCCCCTTGCAGACTTGTGCTTGCAACTGCTCTTGCGCTCTTGGAAGGAAAACCAGCCTTAGCCTGTTGGATGGTACAATGAGTGTTCCGAGCACAACTGTGAGGTGCCGCGGGCTTTTTGGTCTTTCATCTGATGCAACTTCCAAAGGTAACGACGGAGCTCGTGCGGCGGTCACAGTGCAGTGGCCCGCGAGACACGACAGCGTCATCTGTGTCGGCGCCTGCAATGCGTTAGGATATCGACTCCCCCTGTCCGCCCAGGGCAAAATCGACTTCCTGTGCCCCGGGGAAAACATCAGGTCCACAGGTGCGCAAAAATTCCGAGTTTCACCATCCTAGTACAGAACAAAAATAACACACAGATCTGAGCATCACTTTGTGCACAACAGTTACATCGTGTGAAGAATTCAGATTTATAATTTCTTGGATTTTAGCTGGTTCAGCTATCAGTCACGTTGCGTTCGGCGGGCAACCTGGTTACTTCGTCACGAATGGAACATCGTTCGCCGCTCCCATCGCCACAGCCATAGCAGCCAACGTGATAGCGGTTGCAGGCAAGGAAAAGCAGTTTACTTCAAAACCAAAACATTTTACGTTGAATATCAGTTGGACTGACGAATCATGTGACGAACTCGTAATGCACAACTGTTGCGCAAGCGCTGCATGCGATTGTGCTCCTTTGGGAAACAGTACACAGCACGTCAGCACGTTATCTTTCTTGTGACGTTTTCCATTTGAACCTTCGTGTCTGTCGCTTCCCATTGCGAATGAAGCACCACATGCGCGGCGTCATGGTCTTGAACCCTTTGACCCTTGGTGTGTTCGCAGGCGACGCGGACCTGCGTTCGCAGGTGACGAACACCCAGGTGATGAGGAGCATCCTCAGCTACCTGGGTGCCACCCATCCGAATTACAACCAGAATGACGGCACCGGACTACTTAAGCCAGACAAGCTGTTCCACAGAGGAAATGACGTCATCGGGGAGGTGCGTCGCAAGTGTAAAGATGCTGTGGATGGGAAACTTTGACGAAACACCGCTGGCTACGTGCGTGGATCGGTCTCTGAGGAGAGTTTACACAAGCGTCACGTCACACCGACAGCGTCCCCGCGTGTCGTAAATTTCACGACGGGGTTGCTCAAAAATGGCAGGGGACCACAATGGCGTGGAGCGGCTTCCGAAAACCGTTGAGGTTGCGGAAACTGAACCTTGTACAAAGATAGGAAATCCAGTGTCTCGGTGCCGCGCGCAGTTGCCATGACTGCACGTCCGTTGGATACAGCCGAATTCCTGTGTGTACACATCACGCGCAGCGCCCAGCACAGCGGCTGACAATGGAACTGCATATCACACAATTCTGAATCACACCGCCGCAAATGTTTCTGTGTTGCTTGAGTGCCATGAGGACCACGAGTGAACGTTTTCTCGTACAGAACTAACGCCTTCGTGCTAACAAGGATATCTTGCCATTGCGTCGCACTGGAGGTGAAAGAAATGTTGGTGGATGGCTGTCAGTCTGTGGCTTATGAGGTCATGAGGTTTGTGGATAAAAGCGATGAAAGAACATTCCAGTCGAAGACCTGTTGATCAAGAACTTGAAGTCAATAAAACAAGTAAGTCAATTTGGGACATTTGTTGACGTTTTTCTTTGGGATGTGTGTTGAGGGGTGTGACTGCTTTGCCGACTCGTGGGCTTGACAGAAAATGATGTGGAGCTCAGAGAAACCCAAGTACACCAGACAAGAAGTTGTTGAGTAACTTTTCTGTTCAGACAGAACTTTTGCGTCGCGCAAACCAGACTTCTCGGTAACATAACAGGTGTCGGGAATCTAAGAGCGCTGTATTTATCGCCGCAAGTCTCGTTTGTCTTATTTGGCAGCTGGAAACTAAAGCTATGATTGCCATGATGCCCAAGAAGATTTCGAAAATGTCTCAACCAGAAGATTCTATTCTCATGACTCTGCGCGGTTTTCCCGAATTTCCTCGGGGGCTGACACACACGAGCGTACTTGGCGTGAGTATAGACTTATCAGAGCGTGGAAGAAGCCATGAACCAAAAGTCAGTTTGTAGGACTCCAAATAAGGCGTCCGTCCATGATGTGAGAAAACGATTCAGAATTGGCCAGCTTGGCATGCAGCGCTGAAACTCCGGGCCTTGTGATCGTTGAGAGCAGAAGAATGTTCAGCTGGATCCAGGCAAGTTTTACTGCCGCCACAAATAACGCGTGCGTGGATGGATTGATGACAGGGCATTTCAACACAGTTTATGTACTTCGTGGATGTCCTAATTTCTGACGAGGAATTTTGTTCCGCAAGTGACACACAGCTGTCGAAATTAAAAACCATGTTTCGGTCGTGATGCACCACGCAGCTGCTGCGGTTAAATTTTGGGTGTTTCGCAAGCAGGAAGCAACATGTATGCATGTATGCTGCACAGCAAAAGAAAGTCTTCCTCTTTCAGGAGACACAAAGGATTCGGAACACTTGTACGGAGGGTTTTTGCCGATTAAAAGTTTGGAAAAGCACACTTCTTCGATTTCGAAGTTTCCACTGGAAACTATACGCGAGTTGTGCTTCGATTGGAGACTTGTGCACAACTTTCATTAAAGTGTTGTGTTGCCACAAGTTGCACTCGTGCACCGACTGTGTCCTTGATCAGAAGTGATGAGCACAACTTGGTTTGTGTACAAAATATTGACCTCAAGTCCGGAAAGATAAGCACAAAGGAAGTGAACACTGCATGCATGTGCACTACACTCCACAGTGAGCGTGTTGCTCTTGTGAAAACAGGAAAAGTACGTTCTGTCTGCGCCCGAGGTTGCAGTTCTGAGGAAGAGAGTGGAAAATGGCGAGCTTGAATCACTCGGATGAAATTTCTGCTGAATTGTGCGCAGATCAAAGTGCAGGGCAAAGTGCAGCGGAAAACAAAACTGCAGCACATTCAGATGCTGAAAACGCGATAGTGAACACAGAGGGTGAGCAGCGAGGAACAGACGGTGGCGATGTGGACGAAATGGAGATTGAAGCAAACCACGAGGACTCCGCTCAGCTCGTACCTGATTCAGACGAGGACAGGACCAGTGATTGTGATACCAGCAATGACAACGCTCAACTTCTCCCCAAACAACATTCCAGCTCAAAGAAAAAGACTTCAAAAGCAGCTGTGACGGACCCATCTTGTGTCAGTGGGAATGGAAACATTTTGCACCAGTCACCAGAGGCTCGTCCCGAGTCTCACACGAGCGACGCCCTGTTGGGTTCCCCCGCGGGCGGGGTCGATGGTCCCCGGGACCCTCTGCTTGGCTCCCCCGCTGGCGGACTCGGCGACTACGGAGCCATCAACGTGCAGGTCCTGTCGCCTGAAGCCAGTCGGAACCGCATCCTGGCTTTGGGCCTGGATCCCTCCGACGGAGATGAACAGAATCGGAATGAAAAATCAGAAGAAGCAGAACTGAGGAAGGACTTGAAAGCGTTTCTGGACACGGCAAGGAAGAGGTTCGAGCGCGCCGAGGGTTGGCGGGAGAAACTCGGCGCCATCTGCTGGCCTCCGCACACCGTGTTCCAGACGGGGAAAACGATCCTCGTCATCGCCCTGGTGAGTGTTCATGCTCTTCACCAACAGATCGAGATTCTTCTATTTGGCAAATTGTCTTCCTCGCCCTCGCAATCAATGTGATTTCCCCTGGAGTGGTTTTCTGCTGACCTCAGATCGAGGATCTCGAGAACACAAACAGGCATAAAAGCAAACGAAATGTTCTGAATTGCATTTGTACACGAGTCATCGTTTGTATCAGGATCCCAAACATTCACCGCGGGCTTGTTACTTTCAGTCTCCTGGTCAATTATGAGAACATAGTATCTGTTGTCACTCTCGGAGTGTTGCGGAACTGACTCCGAAGCAGCTCCTGCGTCAAGGCGATATGAGTCCAACTCACGGAGGAAAACTACTCCACATGCGGTTGTCAAGAACAATATCAATCTTTGCATTTCAGATTTCCTTGTACGGACGGATCGCCTACGACCACATGGACTTCATCTCCAACAGCGCCGAGTCCTTCAGACACCTGTACTTCCAGAACTGGACGAACCTCGAGTACACCAAGGCGTACGCGCTCTACTCCAAACCCGAGTTCTTCCAGCACATCAACTACGTGTTGACGCAAGTGAGTTGCGCGTTGCTGTCAACTTGGCGACCAAAATCAGCTGGACGCGTTGCTGATTCGGCGCAATTTGGGTGAATGGCTTCACGGCTTCCTGTCTCCACTCTGGGCACCTTTTTCCCCAGTCTGCGGGAAGGAAATCAAGACTGCTGTTTGTTTCAGTTCAACTGGACGAACAAGTATGCCATTGGGCCTTACGACTTCTTCACCGGTGGGCAGGAGGAGGGAAGTCGCCGAGAACCGATGCTCACCATCACGTCGTACGAAAACCTTGTGCTCTTCCCGTCGACGTACACAGTCCCCAAACATTTCAAAGGGCGAAAGGTGAATGGTAAGTTTTCACACATTGCCAATCGAGATTACTGTTTCACGTTTGCGTGAGTGCGTGCTGTCCAAGAATCAAGTTGTTCCACAAGCCAGAAATTTAGGGAAGGACAAGTGCAACGAAACATTTGAAAGATGTTCGTGTTGTCTTCTCACCAGACAAAGCGTCTGTTCTCAAGCCATGTTTCACTCATCCAGTCTCCCTGTGTCAAAGGAAGGCATTCTTGTTTGCAACGAAAGATCTGTGCACAAATTCGGTTCTGTTCGACTCAAACATCTCAGAAGAGATAGCTTTTCCATTTGCAGAAACGATTGAAGTATTACCAGTCAATAAGACTGTTCCCGGAACGAACAAAACGGAGAAGATTTATGATCTGGAGGAATTCCTGGAACAGAATAACATTCCTCTCAACTTCAACAAGTAAGAGCAAAACTGTGTAACCTGTGATCATGCCCAACCCTGCAGAAAGAAAACAAAATGTCGTTTGTTTGGACGCGATAAAAAGGCGTTCAATCACAAAGCTGACTCAATTTAATTCGTCGTTTGCAACGACATTTGTGCACATGCGGGCCCAAAACGTTCGTTTCATGTTGTCCTGGATGGTCCTGTTCTGGTCATGGTCCGATTCTCACGTGTAAGGGACCCTGCTGACAGTTCGGTCCAGACCCCACCATCATCGTGTGATAAATTTGTGTTTCGTGGCTCTAAGTCTGATGCACGTTGTTCCAGTGTGACACAAGTGCAACTCGATCTGATGCTGACGACAGTTCACGTTGGAGTTTGGAAGCCAGAGATCCAGCACTCCAAGGAAGGGTCCTTTGAATGCTATGATTTCCTGGTCTCGGTAAGATCTGGAGACAGGCTTCCTTGTTTGCGCCGATGTTCCGGTGTGTGTGTGTGTGTGTGTGTGTGTGTGTGTGTGTGTGTGTGTTTGTGTGTGTGTGCATGTGTGTGTGATAGAGACAGAGAGGTGGGTGTGGTGTGAGGTGTGTGTTTGCTGAGAGAGCGACACGCCACAAACGTCATATGTTGTTCCTCACCAAGCGGGGTGCTCGAAAATGCTGCCGAAAACTAAATGATTTCCACTTTCTAGATTCTGCATGTTTGACACGCAGTAAACACTGCAGTCAAAAGTTCCTGCCTGAATGCTCCTGACATGTGAAACCGAAGTGCAGTGTTTGTTGTCGTTGACAGACATCTGTTTCTTTCACACAGATCACGTACTGCAACCAGCACGACAACGGGCAGCTGACTATTGACCTGGACGTCGACGCGGAATCCCATTCCTGCAACAACGATTCGGACAAAGCGAGTGAGAAAATACTTTCACGCGGTTTGAGTCGTTGATCATTTCCGTGTGTGTGTGTGTTGACTGTCTCAGAGTGCACTGACAAAGGTTTGTCATACAGACAAACAGGGGTGTCGATTTTGGTTGGATTCTGTGTGTGTGTGTGTGTGTGTGTGTGTGTGTGTGTGTGTGTGTGTGTGCATAGGAATGTGTCGGTATGTTAGAACACGAGCTGAGAGCCTCATGTCAAAAATAGGCTCAGAAGAACCGCCAGAAAACAGTACGAGTACAAGGACCACACGCAGAATTAAAACTCCTCCCTCTCAAAAAGATCTTGAGGTGAATTTGTCTGTTCTATCGTTTCAGGTATGGACGGAATACCGGCCATCATTTGCTGTTTCGTGCTGGTTTTGGCCGCCTCGTCCGTTTTCACCGTCATATACATGGTCGTCAACACGCACATGCTGAAGAAGGTGAAGGTCGCTTTTGCTCCCGCATCGTTGTTGTCGTCAACGAGCAGTATTTGCACCATGTGTTTTCGTTACATTTCAGAAAACAAAAGGTTTCTTCGAGAGGAACAAAGTGACTTTGGATGCGAAGGAGCTTCGCGTTTTCCGGAACCTGTGGAACTGGATCATCATCGTCGCCGACCTCATGCTCATCATCGGAGCCATCTTCCAGCTCAACCTCGCGCTGCGTGTACGGATAAAGCACGCGCGTGCGCACACACACACACACACACACACACACACACAGAATCCAACCAAAATCGACACCCCTGTTTGCCTGTATGACAAACCTTTGTCAGTGCACTCTGAGACAGTCAAGACTCGTTCCTTACTTGTATGTTGGACCTTCCCACAGAGGCATGCGAGCTCGACTCTGCTGTTCGACCTGTGCTCCATGACACTGGGGACCGGGAGTCTGTTGTGCGTCATTTCCCTCATCAGAGACATTGACATCATCTCCCACCAGTGCCACGTGAGTTCAGAAGCTCCAGTCAACTTCCTTTGGTGTTTTCTCTTGTCCTCAGAAATTTCATATGTCGTTTGGTGAATAATCTTGCATTGACATGTTCTTTTGCAGATTTTGATCCACACACTGCAGAACGCCATCTACCCGCGAATTCTGATGTTTCTGTGGTGCGTCATCCTGCTGTACGCCGGCTTCATGTTCGCTGGATGGTTGGTGCTGGGACCCTACACGAGCAAAGTGAGCGTGTGTTCCTGTCGTTGTCCGATATCAATCTATAGGAGTTACCGAACACGTCTTTTGACAGAAAGAGGCTTGTAAAGTGAGAAATGTTTTTGAAAGACCACAATGCGTTTCGTTGACAGTTCAGCGGGATTGACCGGACGTCTCAGACGATCTTCGCGCTCATCAACGGAGACGACGTGTTCACGACGTTCGCTCAGCTGGACGACGCGCCCATCTGGATCCAAATGTGAGTTACTGACCAGCTGAGACGAGCAAACCTTTCAGTCTAGTCCAAAATGAGGCTGTTACGAATGCGCGAAAGAAAACACGACACCACATGCACGCCGAGTTCATGTTTTAGGCGACAGATAAGAATCCTAGAGCGATATTGAAAGTTGTTTTCTTCGTAGTCAAAGACGCACAAAAGAGAAAGACCGTGCCTTGAAACCTGCAAAGAGCCGCAGCATTGGGACCTTCCTTTGTCTTTTCAGTTACGGGAACGCGTACCTGTACATCTTCCTGAGCATGTTCATCTACGTCGTGATCAACGTCTGTATCTCCATCCTCACCGACGCCTACACAGAGATCACGGTCAGTTCCACTCAAGCTTTCGTTGGTGTTCACGTTCAGAAATAACTCTCAAAGAATTTTCTGCTCCCAGAACCATCACTATTCGGTGGGAACATTCTCAGATTTGCCACCCAGTTCATCTGTTCCAGCAGCAAGCCCATTTGAGGCACTCGCCACAAAAGTCAAGTGATCGTGTTGCATGTTTGACGTGCTTGTTTTCGCTTTACTTGCAGAACTACTACAGGGAAGGTTTCCCCAAAACCAAAATCGAAGAGTTTGTGGATGGGACTCTGCAAATCGGCAACATCCAAGGAACCAACACCAACACTGCGAATCAGCAGCAACAACAGCAGCAACAGCAACAACAGGGAGCGAGTAGTGGAGCTCGAGCTGAGAATCCGGAAGTGTCGACCGGAGACTCGTCCGTTGCGATGAACTCGTTTCCGGTGTGAAGTTTGGCAGCTTTTGAGAGACATGGGAAGTGCAAGACAACGCCCCAAGTCCTGACTCTGAAGAACAAACTGAAGAGATGACTCCAGAATTTCTTGAGCCTTTGAAACCAACAACGACAACGATACTTTGAAGACACGAGAATATGTGCAGTATTTTGGCTCTTTCTGGACGCCGACAGTACAAGTTGCTCGATATTTTCTGTGAGTTCACAGCGCTGCTGCCGCTGCGCTGTTTCTGTATGGTTCCGACCTCGCGTCTGGCCGGTCGGATTCGATGGAAACCAACAGCAGAACAACTCTCGCGTTGGCTTCCCCAAGGTTTTCGCCTTGACGTTTGTGTTCTTCTCCGCTCACAGCTGTTTTGTGACGAGACGTGCAGGCGGCGAGTCACGATTTTGCACAAAAGTCGTGACGGTGTGACTGTGTGTTTGACGATGCACCAATTGTGTCATGTTTTTGTTTTGCGATTTTACTGTCAGCAGAGACTTTATCATCATATACGCCAAGTCTCCATGTCGAAGACGCGCAACGAACTTGCTGGTCAGGTTCTACTTGCGAATGCCAGCATTTGTCTTCCTTGATTTGGACCAATAAAGTATTTTCTATTCGTATTTTTGACGAGCGTGTGTTTGCGAGTGTGTGCGTGGTTTGTGACACCGGGCGATCGACAAATGCTCGTGTCGGACGAATTCTCCGGCGGACGCAGGAGAGAACTTGTGCTCGTCGCTCTTCCCGTGAGGTTCGTTTGGATTAGATTTTGAGACATTTTGAAGTACGGTAATTGTTTTCTGTCAAAAGTCTTGTGCTTGAAAGGGTATCAAAATACCTGTTTCAGCCCAACGTGGCTTGCGTAAGTTCTTGAGTGCATTTGAATGGGTGTTCCCGAACACGACTGTGTATCGCCTTTGCCGTGACAAGAGGCTGCGTAATCTTTTCATCAAAGCATCTTCATCCTCAAAAAGTCGCGAGTACGCTGCTGATGCAGTGGTTCATATGAGGCCAGGCAAACTGGGAGGCAGTGATTTCTATTCATTATAAACCCTCGTGCAAGCGCCCGTCTTGTGTCAATATTGAGTTGGTCGATGTAGTAATAAACTGTGTGACCGCGCTGAGTACTGGATGATGTTACGACTCATAGAGAGGCGTTCATGTGAAACATGAAAATTCGGCTCGCTTGGCTTGCGCCACCTTTTTATTCTTGCGCAAATATGAATCAGTTCGTTTCTCTATGGTGGGTGATGCATGAATTTTTGTTTCCATCAACAGTCTGCGTGACTGTGAGGGTCCCTCTGGCTGCCCGTACGTATCTGCGGTCCCGTGACAAGTTTCGATTGGATTCGGTGAGTATCAATTTACTTCCTTTCATTTGGCATGGAGTCAACAGTAGTCGACGGCAAAAATAAATTTTGCGTGCTTTTCGTGGTTTGGCCTTGTCCGCAGTTTCGTCGTAGGTTGATTCCACTTTCACGTGCGGGTGTTTTCTTGGTGGTCCAAAATCGAGGTGAAGGCTGAACGCATTGTTCCCCGTTTTTCCTGCTGCACAAGTTTCTGATTTGCACGACTCACTGTTTCATTTCATTGAAAGAAAATTGATTTTGTGTCCGTCAATGACACCCGCAAGTTTTTTTCACACAAATTTTTTTTGTTTTTCGAGCGGTTTCGGTCCAAGTGTCTGCTTTTTGAAACACCCTTGGCTTGTGCCAGTGTCCGCCTCACTGGCGGAACCAGAAAGCCTCAAGTCCCTGGGTCCACAGCAAAGTACTCAGTTTTTGTCTTCTTTTGTGCAAAACGTTTACCCTTGTATCCAAATTTCCATTGTTACATGAAGGCCCCGCAGTCAGATAGCGGAGGGGCGGAGTCCCTTCCTTGGCACCTTGATCCAATGGAGCAACCCACTGGTCAGGGGTTTTGCGAATTTGGTGCACGTGGGCGTCAGTTGATCTCACCTGTGTTCCATTGGGTCCCAAATCACCACTTGTGCTGCTTTTTGATATGCGGTTCTGTTCGCTCAACAGGCGCATGCACAACAAACCTGCAAGTTCAAGCTTTGAAAAATCCAAAAGTTTGCTGCCGTACACGATTGGGCGATATGTGACATTTTGGTGTGTCTGGGCGACCCAAGGCAGCTTTTCCACGTCAGCGCCCGTACTCTACAGCTGGCGGAGGGAGAATGGCGGCGAACGTGTACCTGGTGGACCCGACCCGGCGAGGCTGGTCCCCGTGGGTGTACCCGCAGCAGTACCTGCAGTCCCCGCCGCAGTACCAGACCCTCTCGACGCCGCTCTACACCACAGCACAGGTCGCAACGCCCACCCAGGTAAAGTAGCAGCTGTTACTTCTCCACAACAGCGGATTTGGAGTGGACAACTGCAGTTGTGCTCCTTTGAATCTGTTTTTGCGCTGGAAATTTGACTAATGGCATCGAATGATGCGAGGCCAAAAAAGAATTATCGAAGCAGTGGGAGATGGGGGGCATTGAGGTTTTTGAAGCGTTGAAAAGAGGAAACCGGAAGATACAGGCCCTTTTCCTGAACAGTGCTGTCCCAGGAAGCGCACTGCAGGAGTTTGAAAGCGTTGAAAGGACACCTCAGAGCATTTGGTTGTGGGGTAAAATTATCGTCCTGTAAGTTCACTCGCTGCATTCCTGTTCTTGGCCTGGGCGGAAAGGTCCACTGTTGTCCCGACGCGGAACTTTTTCCTGGACTGCAGCGCTCATGGTGTAAAGAACAGAACTAACTTCACCCAGTTCCGAGTTGAAAGACTCTTCGAAAGCAATCTGTTCGCACCTTCTTTGACATTTTGCAAATGATCAGATTGCACAAATGCCACTGATTTTGAAATTTTTGCTGCAGTCAGGTCTGGTGGAGTCTGCCCCCTTCATGGGTGTGATGTGATCCTCTCCTTGTGCGTCGTAAAACTGATTCACGTCAGTCCTGAATCTTCAATTTCAGGCTACAATCTGAGGACTTTGTCACTTCAGTTTTCAGGTGATTTGAACGGCAAAAGACCGCTTGGTCAAAATTGAAAATTTTGAGCAAGCGGTATTTTGCTGTTCAAATCACCTCTTGGCATCTAAATTGCAAAATCTGGTGCTTGCCGTGATGGTCAGGTTTTTGGTACAAATTCTGGGCTCAATGGTCAATTTATTGTATTTTAGGTCCCAAATAATGCCCAAGGTCTCAAAAGAACAAAATATAACATTTTTTAACTTTGAGTGCAAAAAGTTCAAATTTCAAAATTTCAAAATTTTGGATATAGGGTTCTATTTTGGGCTGTATCTTGAAAGTGAGTAACATTTGATCAAAAGTGCCCATACATAATTTTCTTGATATTAGAGAGGCTTTCAGGTTAAGTGGGTCTGGTGTTCTTACAATGAAATTTTTTAGTGGTTTTAGGAAGCTGAAATTTATAAATTGATTTTTGGCTTTTTGTATCAAAATATGTTGCCAGGCAAAATATGCAAAAATATTTGATGAGGTTGAGAAAATATTGGTGGGTTATATTTGCAATTGGTACCAAATAATGTGCATAGTTTTCATTTATTTTTGCATTGCACCTGTAAGTCAGGGTTTGGGGTCAAAAATCATATTTTAAAAATTTCACAAAAATGTGTGATTTTCAATGTGACCTTTTTGTACTTATTCAGGATGTTTTGTAACTTTTGACTCATTTTGAAACATTGTGCATCATTTGCCACCAATTCCAAACCCAACCCACAGAAAGTTTCTCTACCTCACCAAATATTTTTGCATGTTGTGCCTAACGACACATTTTGATACTGGATGAAAAAAAAGCAAGCGGAATCAGTTCAAATCAGCGGGAGGCCCATGGGCCTATTTTTTCTTGCCATGATCGATTCGAACTTGGCCAAAATTTCTTCACAAGCTCTTGCCCACTGAAACCACTCTCTCAAAAAGATAATCAGTTGCGTGCACATTATCATTGCCTTTAAATGAGAGGGAAACAACGAAATTTGTTTGCTGAGGGACTGAAGATTATAATTGTACCCACACCTTTGATTCCATGCACGATCAACCAAAATGAACCTGCCCAAACAATGTTTGGGCCAGCGCACTTGTGTTTTGACAACTTTTTTATTTTCCTGTGCGCAAATCATCGTTACTCACTTGAGTCAAAAAGCTTTTGGCAAAGTTTGACATGTAAGGTACTCTGTTGATACAACCTTACTGTGGATCAGGTGCTGCTGATTCTCAGCAATGCGTTTTCATTGAACCTTCTGAAAAGTAAACCCTCACGAGTGATTGCGAAATGAGCACTCAGAACCTGCGAGATTATTGAAAGGCGTGTGAACTGTTTTTCTGTGGGTTTTGAGATGTTTGCACTTTGCCATTTCAGCAAAACAAAAGAAACACCCACTTTTCTTTTCATTTTTTGTCATTTGTCATTTCTCACTCACTCGGAGCATTTTTCTGTGGGCTCAAGAATAAGGAACCTTGTCTTGCTGCTTTTTGCCTTTTGCCTTTTGGGATTCAGACCCTCAACAGTGAATTCGTCTCCGCCGAGTTAGAGACGAGTTCCCGTTCAATCAGATAGTTTCGCACTCTGCACACGCACTGATCCGATCATTGTGGGGGATTCTTTCCGCAGACAGATCTACCATATCCCTTGCTGGTACGGCAAGGAAAACTCAAGTGGACTCAAAGTGCAAATGTTCAGGACACGGGCAGAAATCAAAATTTGTGTTTCATTTCAGTATGTGTTTCAAGCAAACAGACAGCCGACACTGCATACCGGGGGCGTCGCCTTCGCCAAGCCGGCGGTCGGGGCTGCGCTGCCCTGGATAGATCCCTACGTGACAAGAGCCTTCCTTGAGTAAATGCAGTTAAATTTTTTGAAGAGCTGTGCAAACAGTTATTATTACACGTATAAATCAATACTTCAAGTGTCATTTGAATTTTTCGTTTCGTATCCATTTCTTGAACAAGTTCAAATGAAGTGCGCAGAAAAATAACTGAAAAATCTGGAAATGGTTTTCAGGTAGGCTTTTACTTCAAGAACAATTTCTATGAAGCTTTTGGAGCAAAACATATTTTGTTTATCACTATTTTCTTCATCTTTATCACGAAATCAACTTTTTCTCAAACTTTTGTCCTTCAAAGTTCGTGAAATTGGTTTCTGATCAGACGATCTGTGACAGACAAGGTTCTGTGTGGGCAATACAGCTTTGTCTTCTTGCTCGTTGTCAGTGGTGGTAATCAATCGGAGGTGTGTCTCTCCAGATTCCAAACAGACAGCACCAAATTAACAATCGCAAGGGCTGAGACTCAACCTCTTCAATCTGTGATCACTGATCGAATTCAGTTGCATTGCAAAAATTGGAGTTGTCTTGAACGCATTTTTTGCAGTTAAAATCACCACTGATGACCACACCGAACGTTCGTCAGCGGAACAAATCTGACCATCTGTGTCTTGTTATTTTGAGTGGGAAGACGGCTGGCGGCTACGAGACGGGTTACGCCGTGAAGCGCGGGGAGGTGGCGCTGGACGACGTGCGGGGCGGCGGCGGGGCGGGCTTCGCCTCGTGGGCGCGCTGCTTCGTCGTGCTGCTCGTGCTCGCGCTCATCGCCGGGGTCGTGCTCGTTCTCATCTTCGTCGTCTTCAAGGACAAGGAAGGTGCGCGCTCAAATCCATAGAATCAAGGTGTGTGTGTGTGTGTGTGTGTGTGTGTGTGTGTGTGTGTGTGTCCCCCTGTGGACATGAGTTCACTTTGAAGCGGTTGTTCCAGGTTCTTGTTTGCCTTGACGGACGAGTATTTGGCTCAACAGGATCAGCCATTGTTGACCCTCAGCCTGCTGGACCTAACTGCCGAGCACAATTGCAGTTGTAGGTTCTGCTTCTTGCGGAGATCCTGTTGTCAACAACGTGTCGCGTTGATTTCAGAGCCATTCAGCACACCGTCCGTAACGGTGACGACGACAGCGCCGCCGCTGACGTCGCCGCCACTGACGTCAGTGGCGTCAACGGCATCAGAGACTCCAGCGACAACCACAGTTCAGGGCCCAACGGTTCCAGGAATATTCCTCAGCGATTCCATCCTGGGTGCGTTCTGGTTGACTGCAGGAAATGAGACCATAAACCTCACCTTACTTCACTTGTTAGGCGACCAAACTTGTGTTTTTTCTCGACAGCAACGTACGCCGGCAGCCTTCTGCTGCAGAATGAGGACTTCACGGCCGAACTCGAAGACCCAAATTCCTTGCGGTACCAACAGCTCAGTGAAGAGTCGTGTTTCATGGTAAGTAAGGCTATTCCCAGAACAACTGGCTCCGTGCTGAAACTCTGAAAATTTTGCCTGTACTCTGTGTGGGACATCATGCAAAAAAACCGATCTCGTCTTTTGAACGACAAAGCAAGGCATCTCGTCTGTTAGTTTGCAGAAACAGTCAAGCTCATTTTACTGAGTTTGTTTTCGCGTCATTTTGCAGGTTGACGTGATTTACCTAAACTTCGCGAGTTACGCAGGTTTGTTGCAAATCTTTTACTTCGCCCAAATGTCTCAAGGTCGTCGTCCTTTCACAGATTCAAGTGCTTTTGGGTGATTGACCTGCCAATCTTACAGGCTGCACCGGGACTGGCTTCATGCGAGGCAGCGTGTTCTTCAACTTCAACATCGACGTTCTCTATCTTGTTGAGGCTGAGGTTCCAGTGGATGTAAGTCCTGCCGTGGATGGAATATGAAAAGTCAGCAGAAGCCTTCGTGCTCTGTCTCGACTGGTGACGACAGTTATCCTTATTCACGTTTCTTGGTTGTTGCGCGAGCTTTGCTCATGGTTGTCCGCTTCCCGGCTGAGCGCAGGCGACGCAGGCGGAGCGGGACGCCGCGCTGGGCGCCGCCCTGCAGACTCTGATGGCGCAGCGCGCCGAGACCCTGGAGCTCGACCTCATCCTGGGGGCCAATCAGAATGGGAACCTGGGTCGTGCGCAGCTCAACACCTCTCCTTCCGTCACGGAAAATGGTGAGGTCTGTGTGAAGTCATTCTTGAACTATGGAAGCAATCAGAGCACGATTGTGTTGACAGGTGTTTTTGTGTTTTCAGTGCAGGGTGCAGCCCCGTGCAGCCCGAACCCGTGTCAGAACGGAGGCGCCTGCAGCGTGCGCGTCGTGCGGGGCGTCAGCGTCGGTTTCCGCTGCCAGTGCGCCGCGTCCCACCGGGGACGCAGGTGCCAAAGTAAGTCCCGTTGTAAACTAATGCAGGGTGATTCCAATCGTCCTTGCTCCAATGAGTTCAGGAACCAAGGGTCAGGACCATATCTCCAGCTCCTCAAATGAATTCTTTTGTGAAAACACCGTGTTTGCAGAAGCCACAGCGATTCCTTCTTTTGTATGGGAGAAGATTCTATTGTGGTTTGGTGAATGATGTGCAATGCGATTGTGTCCTCAGCTCCGCGGAGGCCGTGTGAGCGGGTGAGCCTGGGCTGCCTGAACGGAACGTGCGACGACTCGAGCGGAAGCGCGCTGTGTCGCTGCTCACCCGGCTGGAAGGGAAACACCTGCGCCGGTCAGTCAGACCCCTGTGCTTCGTGGAAAATTGCAAGACTTGATTGGATCTAAGGGCCTTTTGTCCACCAAAACACACAGTTTCGGATGGACATCAAACAGTGATTGAACGCGTGAAGGTGCAAGTGCAAGTACCTTCAGATCCTCGCACGAATTCTCTCTCCATGACGTGGGAATTTTGGCCAGAAAATACGGAGTCATGCATTGCAGAGCCAAAAACGCCTTGCGAGATGACGGATTTGGCGTGTGTCAACGGCGCCTGCAACGATACGTTGGGAGACCCCGTGTGCGACTGCGCTACAGGGTGGAGAGGACAGACGTGCACAGGTCAGATCCTCGCTGCTTCGGCCTTCGTCCCGCCAGACAGCATGTCTCCTGGTTGAGGATGTCTCTGGGTTTCGTGACAGATCTCTACCCCAACTCGAAACTGACAACAAAATGGTTTGTCCTGACCTGGCCGAGACAAACTTGTGCATGCATTGTCTCACATTGTGTCTATTGCTCTGCAAGGGCTGAATGAAGTGAGGTGTACTTTCAGAAATGGTTTATTGCACGTTGTTCCGTCCGTGTCTGAACGGAGGTGAATGTACAGATGAACATGACGGCTACAAGTGCCGCTGCGCCCCTGGGTTCCTGGGTCAGAACTGCTCAGGTGAGACCTGCTTCTCGAGACCCAAGTGATTGAATTTTTCTTTGGTTCAACCAACAAGTCTCACTGCAAGCATCGTTGGCATTTCGGGTCAGAACGAATTTCGTTTTCACTGGAACATTTCAGACATCGACAGATGCCTGAACAACACTTGTTCGGAGGACGAATGGTGCTTTAACCTTCCGGACACAAGTGTCTGCAGTAAGCACGACATTTTATTTGACAAATTTCTCTTTGTGCGTGTTCTTCAAAAATTGAAACGCGACAAGGACAAACCACGTCCCGCTGCAATTGGCCTTTTCGGTTCATTTTTCTTTCCAGAAAAGCACTGTGGAGATCCCCCAGTTCAACCTGTTTTGCCGGCCAGTGACTCGAGACCCTCTGCGGTGAACCCTCCAAACTCCCAGCCGTGGGCGGTCGCCTTCGCAACGCAGCAGCGAGACCAAAGCTTCGCAGCGAGACTCTTGTGCCCTGGAATACTCATCAACAACTCAACCGTCCTCACAGCTGCGAGTTGTCTGATCAGGTGCTTCAGCTATGGCGTTCATGGAACCGTGTGCTTTTGGACTTGATATGATTTGTATGGAAAATGATCAGCCACGGAAAATGACCAGCCGCATGCACAATCTATGCATTGCAGCAATGAGCACGTGGCAATCTTCGGGCTGGACAACCTGGATTCCCGGACGTGCGAGCCTCCCTGTCAGACGGCTGCAGTGTTGCGAACAGAGCGCCTCAACCCCAACGCCTCGTCCACGGCTGAAGACATCGCTGTTGTCACACTGGACCCGCCCATCAAACTGACGCAACAGGTAACAACGAATTTTTATCTTCAATGCAGAAAGGGAATGCACAGAAACTTCCATTGCAACATCATTTCATTCTTTCCAGGTTTATCCAGCTTGTGTGCCATTCCAAGACACTTTTCCCTCCACGGCCGACAAATGCTTTTCCCTTGGATGGACAGGCCAAAGCACAGGTACTCGTTGCATGAGTCCATCATTTTTAGTGTTCAGCAGATTCAATTTGGTCATTGTCATGTCATGTATTTATGGTTTCGTCACCAGGTTTGCTTCTGATCCCGACCTCCGTTGTGAATGCTTCTCACTGCAACACCGCCACGAACAACGTGAGGATTTCAGAGTTGGTTTGATCCCTTGTGCAATCAGTCACGTTGACAGTGAATGTGGTTGACTCAAAACAATCTCCATTGCTCTTGTACTCCTCTGTAATTTTTGGAAACATCTTTATTTCAGATCACGAATGAACAGATGTGCGTTATGGCGTCACACAACACCACCGAGACCTGCACTGTAAATTCTCATTTTTGGCTCTTTTTGTGGGGTCGGGGGAATGTGTTTCTTTTGCCACCTCCTATCCTTGTACGTACATAGTTGCTGATGCCTTCACTTCTGGTGTTGCAGGCGGCTCCCGGACTCGCTGTGCTGTGTGAGTCCCACGGCAGGTGGCAGGTCCACGCGCTCCTCGGTGAGCAGTGGGACTGCAGGGCCGCGACAGCCGCCACCAGAGTCTCCGCCTTCAGGGCACGGATCGACGCTCAAGTGCCAAACTGTGAGTCTAATCTTTTGGGATTGTCATTTGCACTTCATACTAATGCGCATGTCAAGATGTGTGTCGATGCTGTGTGCAGGATTGACCAAAGCAAGGCACAAAAGTTCCACCAGTGATGCCTGCTTCTTTCTGTCATTGCAGTGCCCGTTGTGGTGCCTCCTCCACCTGGTCAGTAGATCCACCAAGACATTTCGGTGTGGTGAAACATTTCAACGTGCGATTCGCACTGGACACTTTTCTAATCTTGCACACGTTTCCCTCAGAGCCTGAAGGATGTTTCAACCTGTTCACCGAGCTGTCAGGAACCATCACAAGTCCGAACTTCCCCAGGAACTACCCGTCGCTGTACGACTGCGTCTGGATCATCGAAGGTGGGAATTGTCTTTCGCGTGGTTGCGTGGGAAAGAATCTGTTGACGTCTTCATTCGTTGGCGGACAAACCAAAGCAAAGTCCCACATAAGACCTGTCATTGTGGTGATGACAAAACTTGAGGGAATTTGGTGGGAAGTATGAGCTCCATGAGATTGAAGCTCGATGTTTTTTGACTGCAGGTCCAGAGGACAGCGAGGCGGTGCGTCTGCTCTTCACAACCTTCAGCATGGAAAACGCCGTGAACGGAAACTGCATCTACGATTACATTGTCATCATCGAAGGTAGAAACCCATAATTGCCTTGGCTGACTGACTCACATGGCTCCGCAGTCGTGCATTTATTTTGATTTGATATCATTGTGCTAAGAAATGGGCATCCCGCGTGAGAAATAAACTCCTGTCTGGCTGAAGTATTCGTGGCAACAGTCAATTTCTCCACTCCGTGATCTCTTTTTCGTAAACGTGCTTGAGATAAATAGCAAGTTCATTGCAGGAAAATATGACGCTGAGACCGCCCAGTTGTTGGCGATGACACAACCCACAATCAAAAGGTAGATACTTTCAACGATCTCCTGACTCCTGTGGTTCTTTCAAACTTCGCATGATTTAATTATCACAGACACAGTAATTCTTATGCGTAAAACAGGTACTGCGGAGTCGACAGCCCAGGAAACATCGCCTTCACGAGCTCGGCAGTGACCATCTACCTGCACAGCGATGTGAACGTGGAGAGTCAGGGCTTCGAGATCGAGTACGAAGTGCTGTTTGAGGGTACGCAGAGAAGACTGGGTCCAATTGAGGAACAAAAATTGCTGAGGGCTGTGAACTGTTTTCTGCCTTTTTGTGTGCGAGAAACAAAGAATTTTTGTTTCAGACCCAGAAGACTGCGCCAAAGGCCCCTGTGAGAACGACGGACTCTGCGTGGAGAATGAGCCCTACCTGTTCCACTGCAACTGCACCGACGGATTCACAGGCCCCTTCTGCCAATGTGAGCCGCTCCAGTCAAATCCCCCCAGGTAAACATCGCAAGACGTTCTGTGCGGGAAAGTAATGGATCTGATTTTCCTTTCAGACAACCTGGTGGACACGTGCAACGGGAGCTACACGCTACCCGCGGGTACGGAGTGGGTCCTGCAGTCACCCGGCTTCCCCGAGTCCTACGAGCCCGACACGCACTGCGAGTGGCGCTTCCTGGCCCCGTTCGGCCACAGCGTCGTCTTCTTGTTGCTGGTATAAGATCCTATTTGGCTGCAATGGGAGCAATTCGATTGGATGGACGGGCGGAACAATACAGTCTGGAAACTATTTTTGTTCACAGGTCAACGACTTGGAAGCGTACAGTGGCAACGACGAGCTGTGTCTGTTCGACAGCCTCTCCGTACACGACGGTGCGTAATCCACGAGCAGTTTCTGTCGAGGTTCGAGTTGAAGTCACATTTTGCACTGAATGGAGGAGACAACGCTGTGCACGAAGGAAGGGACAGACAACAACAACGTCACCTTGATTCCTTCTCACCCTTCCCACGCAGGAGCGACGAGCGCGGGGGACCCGGAGCGCAGGTTCTGCCGCTTCACGACGCAGCTCTACCCGCTGGTCAGCACCGGCGCCGCCTCGCCCAGTCAGCTCACCGTCGTCTTCAGGTCCGACGTCGACGTCCAGTACTCCGGGTTCAAGGCCATGCTCCACGTCTGTACGTCACTTGTCCGTTCTTGATGAATATTTTCTGCGTACTTGCGCAGTTTGTTGGACATTTGCCTCATTCGTCAAGAACTCTTGTTCTCTGGATGTTTCGGACCCCCCCCCCCCTTAGCCTGAGAGGTTCTCAGACAATTCGGAAACTTGGTTTGTTAGTGTTGAAGGGAGATTGCTGCAAGTGAGTATCGAGTTTAGTGGTGAAACCTTTGCTCTGGCAAGCACGTAGGAACTTCCTAAACATGCACTGGGGTGGTTTATCCACAAACTACAAACGCGTTTTTCAGTGGAACAGGCGGACAACTGTCACCCGGAGCTGGACCCGTGTCAGAACAACGGCACCTGCGTCCCGGGCCACAACAACGAGACGGATCTGCCCTTCACGTGCGTCTGTCCACTCAACTACACCGGCGACGTCTGTCAAGGTATTTTTCCTGCCCCAAATCCATCAATTTGATCACGCGCATAAATCAGAATTGCAGTCTGGTGAAGTGCATGATCACAACTCAGACAAGGCACAAACGTGTCCCTGGGAAAGCAAAACTTTGTGGTTTGTTCGCTACAGCTTCACAGTGCAAACCTTCACGCAAATAGATTGTCAAAGAAGGACGCCCAAGTCTGCGTCTCTCGGATCGCGTGACCCGCGGTTTTCCCTGCAGATGAGGGCGAGGCGGAGGAGCCGGTGCGCGACCACTGCGAGACGTTCGGGTCGCTGTGCGAGCCCCACGGCGTCTGCGTCAACATCCCCGACGGAACCTTGTACTGCAACTGCTCCGGCTCCGACTCACTCACCGCGCCCACCGGCATCGGCTGCGGTCAGTAGATCTAGCGCCAGTCGTATCTTCACCTGTGAGTAACGTCATGGGCTCCTGGCACGAACGAAGAGTTTCGGTCTGTGATATTTTCAGTGAACAACACGTGTGTGACGGAGAACTGGGAATGCGACGCGCCCCTGCAGTGTTTCGTCAACACGCTCATCGGGACTCCCACCTGTCTGTGTCCGCAGGGGAGGTCTGGACCTGGCTGCTCAGGTGTGCAAACTTGTTCCAAACGACAACTTGGTGAAAACCAAGCGAAGTCCTTGGAAGCTTTATTCCTGTATTGCTTTGTCATTGTAGAGACAATCATGAGTGAATTTGGTGTGGACATGGACCTGACTGTGACAAGCAATCTGCAGTACTTCTCCACTCCAAACTTCCCAAACAATTTCCCCCCGTGAGTATCTCCGCCGCCTGTGTAAAATTTGTTTTCATTTCTCAGATGTTGGACTGGAAATTCAGACATATGATCACTTCCTCCGTTTGTTCTTGAATCAGTTGAAAAGTTGTTCAACATTCTCTGGCATTTCGGCTGAACCACATGCAGTTCTCAGTCAGTATACATTCAGGAGAAACTTGTTTCTTTCCCCACCGCAGGAACGTGAACACGACGTGGACGCTGGTCGCTCCGCGCGGCTCCCACATCGCGCTGCACTTTATCCATGCGAACCTCTTCAGCTGCACCAGCAGCGACCTGTTCAGCCTCTACGATGGTGCGTCAAGGTTTCTCTTTGTCTCTGTCTCTGTCATCTTTCTCTCCTGTCCATGACTCACTGTCTGTCATGATTCTTCTGTCTCTCCCATCTCTGTTTGTTGCTCATTCGGTCTACATTCCCGACGATTCAGTTCGACTGAAAGCTACCTGTGCAGCGAAGGAGAGCTCTCCTAACGTTTTCAATGATCACACGTGTGTGCAAAATCTCACTTTGAAACGGCCGGATTGATTCGTTTCAGAGCAGCGCAACGAGACGACGAACATCTGCGCGATCCACACCGACCAGCGCTACTTCTCCAGCTCCAATCGTCTTCAGGTCACGTTCGTCAGCGACGAGCAGGTGGCGAGCATGGGCGTCCTCATGTCCTTCCGAACAGGTGCGCGGAAGCGTTCAGAATCTGTGCTGTTGACGTGTGAATGTATAGGTCATACGTTTTTCCGCGTGGATGATTCAGTTATTCGTGTTCGTTTTGTGCAGCCATTTTGCCATTCAAGAGCAAATTTTGCTTCATTGAAAGAGTTCGTGACAGGCAACAGCGCAAAACAATTATTCTATCTTTGTCACATTGCAGATTCAGTCTCTTGTGAGAGTCACTGTCAGAACAGTGGGATCTGCGGGGTGGACCCGAGGGAAGGTGTCTGGTGCAACTGTACTGGTACTGGATACGTTGGAGACCAATGCCAGTGTGAGTGGTGCAAAAAATGGCAACCTACCTCAAATTTTTAAAGTTCATTTTTTCATCTACCATGTCTGAAACAATTGCAGTCAGAGACCAGTGCCTCGACAGAACGTGTGTGAACGGGGAGTGCGTCACAGGGGAGGACGGCTCGGCGCTCTGTGAATGCAGTGACGGGTACAAGGGAGACTCCTGCTCAGGTGCGACCTTTCATATCTGCGGTCCACTTTGTCTGCTAGTCTGTGTGCTCGAGAGACTTCCGTCAGCTGACCACGTAACGTTCAAGCACTGTGACCGCAGAGAACAGACGGACCAAACGCCGTTGCTCAGAAGCGTTATTTTTTGTCTGCTGTCATTTGCAGAGGTGAACGCTGCCTGCGCAGAGATGGAGTGCACGGACGTTTGGGGCAAGTGTCTGCAGAACGGCACGGAGTCGTCGTGTCAGTGCGGGAAGGACTTCACCGGACCCACCTGCAGCGGTGCGTTCCAATCGGAGTTCGATTTTCAATGAAGAACCGTTGTGACCAACAGTTCGGAGTTGGGACGTGAAGTCAGAATTTGAGACAGTCACCACCGAAATCCCTCAACTCAACACGGACACGATTTGCAGAGGCGCGTTGCGGCGACCCTGTCTACGAGACTCCGACCCTGAGAATCGTGAACGGAGAGAACGTGACGGCTCACAGCGTCCCGTGGCTCGGAACCCTGGGTGAGCGCTGCAGACAGAGACGAGTTCAGCAAGGCCTGTGTTCAGGCGTTCCGTTTGTCCACCCTGAACAGCACAGCAAACACCAGGCGTTTTCCCGTGGGTTGTGAGCTTTCTACGTGAAAACGTCCTTTTTTTACTGAGTCAGCCACGAAACAAGCGGAAGAGCGGACGGACCTGCTGAAACATTTTGATTCCAATCTGGCAGCCCGGAAACAAGGTTCCTGATGTTTCTGTGCTTGAGTTTGAATTGACAATTTGAGACGGCGGCTCCGTGGAAATCGCAGGTTTCAACTTCGGAGGGGGGCACATCCACAACTGCGGCTTCTCTGTGGTCGGGAGCGAGTGGGCGATCACGGCCGCGCACTGCGGCACCAGACCGGGCACGTCCTTCGCCGTCGGAGCTCACGCCCTCGACGAAGTCACCGAGGCGAACATCGTTCACGTCACCGCGGTCAGTCATGCAGTTGAACAGAAAGGAAACTCTGTCTGAGGAAACAACCCTTCCTGGTTGCTGTATTTCTGCAGACCAAGAGTCGTGAAGCAAAAGTCCAGAAAATGTTGTTCTTCCAGGCCTACGATCATTTTTGGTACGGCATCAGGGACAGACTGATTGGGGACATCACCCTCGTTCGATTCTGGCCTCCTGTGCGTGTCAGGTATTCACTCTTTGCAGTGAAAATTCTGACATTCATTTTTTGTTGGGATGGACAATATTCAGACATGTTTTGTGTGATATTCTAGCGACAAGGTGCGACCGGTGTGCTTGCCTTCACCCGATCAGCAGTTCAGTGTGACCGACGAATGCTACGTGGCTGGGTGGGGCAGAACCCAATGCAAGTGTTCTTCCAAACATGTCTTGTTTTGGCACCAAACGAACAAGTGCTCACAGAAGCCAATACTCGTGCAGAAATTGCCAAACAAAACCTTTCTTTTGAACAGTGAATGAAGGCATTCCAAATGAGCCTCTGAGAGTAGAAGCAGCAATCTTTCCCGATGCACTCTGCGACAAAGTCAACAGGTCGGCAGCAATTTATGCATTTTCTACTGTCGGTATGTATTTTTGGGTTTTCCTGAACGTGTGCCTGTCCCGAACATTACAGAGACTTGCAGGCGGCTGTCGGGGCTGAAACAACTTTCGACCCTGAGACAACAATCTGCGCAGCTGGATTTGACGCCGAAGGAAGAGGCGCTCACGGAGACTCTTGCTATGTGAGCACAAAAGATACGCCCTGTCTCCCAAATGTTGCAGAGAGTTGCAGGCAGCTGTGGACGCAGAGACAACGTTTGACCCGGAGACGACAATCTGCGCTGCCGGGTTTGACCCCGACGGAAGAGGCACTCACGGAAACGCTTGCTACGTGAGCGCTCTTCTTTCTTTCTTTCTTTCTTTCTTTCTTTCTTTCTTTCTTTCTTTTCTTTCCTTCCTTTCTCTCTTTCTTTCTTTCTTTCTTTCTTTCTTGCCTTCTTGACCTCTCTTGATTTCTGTCCTGTCTCTCTCATTTTCTCCTCTCTCGCGCTGATTCGTTCGTTCTCCACTGGTGGTGGTTTCTATGACGCAGGTTCCTGCACTCTGGGAGTTCTTTTGTGATTTTTGTGAACTGCCTCTGCAGCACGACTCTCAAAAACACAGCAAGATAACAACATTTGGAATCCCAACAAACCCAAACCCTCTTTGCATTCGAACTTCAGGGAGACTCCGGAGGGCCTCTGGCCTGCAAAATCAACGGCAGGTGGATCCTGGCCGGAGTCGTCAGCAAAGGATTTCTGAGTAAGTCTGGTCCTTGTGTATTATCATGTGTTCGATTTTCTTCTCATTTGTTCGTGTTTGAAAAACTGCAACAGACTTTCTTGAAATGGATACTAACAAAAAATACTTTTCGTTGCAGCCCGTTCCTGTGGCAAACCTGGATACCCTGGTCACTACACCAAAGTCACGTATTATTTGCCGTGGATCAGAGAAATCATAGACAGTAAGTGAACTGTGGCTCTTCGTGATTGCCTTTTGACAGAAATTGTGGTGATCACCTCAGGTCCTCAGCCTTCAGATTTTTTGTTCGTTTTGCGCAGATTCCAAGCCAGTCTGTCTGCACAAAATCACAGAAGAGTCTGGGAACATCTCCTCTCCTGGATGGCCCGAGCAATACGAGAACAACGCCTTCTGCAGGTGGGAGTTCAGGGCTCCCGAGGGAATGGTCGTCAAGGTGAGCAAAGTTGCCAATCTTCATTCACGGGAACCAGGGTTCCTGAGTTTGTAATGCTGCATTTTGGTCTGAATTTGTAACGGTCAGTCGGTATCGCATGAGGCTCTGTCTTCCTCCAGCTCGAGTTTGAACACTACCTGATGGCTGGCTGCCCCACCGATTATCTGTTGTTCATGGGAGCTGAATGGAAACTGGGCAGAGGCGAAAACTACTTGTAGGTTTGACTGAACCACTCTATACCCGTCAGCATCATTTGTTCTAAGTCTCGTAAAAACATCGTCCTCATTTGGGCCATGAATTCTTCTCACAGATTGTGCGACAAGTTTTTACCCAAGGAGCCCATCTACTCAGAGAACAACACTCTCAACATTCACTTCTATTCCGACAACATCTTCAGACTGGATGGGTTCTTTGCGTCGTTCAAGTTCATCAAGAAATGTACGAATGTTGTTCTGGCTCACAGACATTCTTCTGTGCTCTGTTCACTTTGTTCACTGTCTGCAGCATCTGTAACCTCTCTATCGCATGATTTCAGTCGCAGATGAGTGCAACAAAACAATTTCACTCAACTCAAATGAAACTGTCACCATAAAATCGCCGGGTGAGACATCTGGAATTTTCCCTTCAAGCAAGCTTTGAGTGTGTCTCCGAACAAAACTGGAATTTCATTGAGTTATGCGCACAATGCGATGTTGCGCTTCCCTGGTTTGGGCACTGTCACTGCTTTTTCCCAGGATACCCGGAGCCTGGGTACTCAAACAACCTGGACTGCCGGTTCTACGTGCACACGAGCGAGCCCGGAGCTCTGATTGAAGTCACCGTGGTCAGGATGAGGATGGAGATCAACTGCAGATATGATCGCCTTGAAGTGCACCACGGTGCAAGATTCATTCGGCTTCCTCCAGTTTACTCGCAGTCAAGAAATATAACTTGCTTCTCCCTCAGCAGATTGTACAAAAATGGTCCGATGCTGCGTTTCAGCTGCAGAGAACAGTTCGCTGGACTTCAGGCCTCCGGTGCAGGTTCTCTGCGGGTACATTGACGACAGGCGGGTCCTGGTGAACAGCTCCGAGGCGACGCTGAGGCTGCTCACCGACGGCGAGTACACCGAGGAAGGCTTCGAGCTGACCCTCAGGCAAGGTGGGCGCATTTCGAATGACGAGAGTCACGGTTGGTGCAAATCTCAAATTCCACGAAACGCGTCCAACAAACTCATGCACGTTCTACTGCAGCGGTGGACATCGACGCGTGCAAAGACAACCCGTGCCTCAACAATGGAACCTGCCATGATCTGCCGTACGATTTCAACTGCTCCTGCCCGCTACACACGCTCGGGAAGAGATGCGAAGGTACTGCCAGAGCAATACATACGCACACGGTACCTCTGGAGAGTTGTGATTTTCGGCAGTTCTTGTTGGAATCTGTCTGAATATAAATGTTGGTGTTTCAGTTGAGTGCGGAGGAGAGCGTGTTGCAACGCCTGAGCCTCAGCCCATCACGAGTCCGGCGTATCCCGAGAAACGTCTGCGGTACAACACCCAGTGCAGGTGCCCTTCTCCCGTTGTTTTGATGTTGTCGTGTGTGCACATCCACGAGAGTTCGAACTTGACACCAGGAAAATGAGCTGCGTCACCATTACCTCGCTAATTTTGCAGGTGGTCAATCAGCTCTGGGGAGGGCACAAGGATTCTACTGAACATAGAAGAGCTGAAGATTCGGGAGGTGATAAATCCAGGCTGTGAGGAAGAGCACCTAAAAGTTTACTCGGGTGAGAGTTGCGGAAAGGACGAGGAGTTTATTTTCGTCACAAAAGTGAAGTACGCACGAAGCGTTTCAGTGTCCAGCTCACAACGTTTTGTGTTCGAGTCAGAGAATTCAATTCAGAGCCTTCTTCACGGCAAATCAGATTCACTCCGGGTTCGGGTCCAAGTTCATTGAGCTTCACTGTTCAGGTCCGGAGAACACTGTGCTGGAGCAGTTCTGCGGGATGCAAGCGATGACGTCAATTCTGTCGCTGGACAACACTCTGACTCTTGAGTACAACACAAAGGGAGGAGAGATGCCCGCTGAAAGATACTTTGTGGGCAACTTTGTGGAATGTGAGAAACATTATCTTTCTGTGTTGGTGCACGAAGAAAATTGGCCTGTTTGTGGTCCGTGCATTTTTCCATGAACATTGACAGTTTGCCGTTGAAATATTGACAAAATTTGGCGATCGGCCGTTTGGTTCACGACCTTCTGTCCAAATTCATGCGCCGTATGTGTTTGCAGACACGGACGGAGACGAATGCACGCCGAATCCGTGCAGACACGGAGGGCAGTGCGTGGACATGGAGTTCAGAGCGCAATGCTTCTGTACCGACGGCTGGTACGGAGACACCTGCGAAGGTAAAAATTCAAACGCCCGGAACAGGTGATAAAGTCAGAAAACGAGCTGTGGTTTATTCAAAGCACGGAATGCACGGGGCTGAAGCTTCAGTGGGTTGTTTTCCGAGTGGAGTCGAGCCTGGCACCTGGAGACTGGTTCGTTGCAGAGCGCTCGGAGTGTCTGGTGGACGAGCCGTGTCAGAACGGAGCATCGTGCGACGACACGCGCCACGGATACATCTGCCACTGCAAACCGGGATTCACCGGACGAAACTGCACAGGTTCGGTAATTGCGAGAGCTGATCTGCAACGACAGATTGAAAGAAGAAAAGCGGCTGAATTTTGTTGGGAGAATCCTCTTCACTTTCACACAGCAAGCGTGTTCAATTTGCAGAATTCAACAGCTGCTCAAACAGCACTTGTGAAGAAAAGACCATCTGCATTTTGGACGACTCAGAAAAAATCGGATACACCTGTGGTGAGTGTTGGTGATTCAGGTCCTGCAGAAGTAATTATCATTCAGTCCTGTTACAAATATTCCCATGGACAAATGTGCTGTGTCCATGCAACGCAACTTTGTCTCCCAGCTGCGGAGTGCGGAAGCTTCCCCATCGAGCCGGAGCTGCCTCCACAGCCGCAGATTCTCCGCATCGTCGGTGCGTGCTTTTCCGTGACCTTGCAAACGTGTCACCAAAAATGAATCTCTCCCCCCGCAGACATTTACTCATTGAATTTTGCGTCAGCACCACCACAAAGAAGAGACACAGAGACAAAGTGAGAGAGTTGACGGGTGTGCGCGCATCCGCACTTGCTCCCTGTGTTGCAGGTGGCGACGACGTGAGTCCTCCGCACTCGCAGCCGCACATGGTTTCCTTCGTGTACGACGAGCCCGGCACCTTCCGACAGCGACACTTCTGCGGCGGAACCCTCATCAGCCCCCAGCACGTGCTCACGGCGGCGCACTGCGATCCCAAGTACATGACTTCAATAGATAGCATCCAAATGTTGGCGTATCGCGAGATACTCTCTGGCAAGAATCTCCCAGTGCACGAATGATTTTACTGTTGCGAGTAACTTTGGCTTTCCCGAGGTCCAAGAACGAGGCACAAGCGCACACACACTTTCACGCGACGATTGATAGGACCAAAGATCTGGTGCTTTGCTCAGGTCCCTGCTCACAGCTTTTCAGCTTTTGCAGATAGATCTATGTTCTCTATCACAACAGGCGCTTCTGTAAATTCCGTGGTTCTGCCATTCTTTCGAAGAGCATGAATTTGACTGTCATCAGGCCTCGAAACCCATCTGTGCCACTTGTCTCCGCAGGGACCAGGTGGCGGTGCTGGGTCTCGACGACCTGGAGACGGAGGCGTGCGTCCCGCCGTGTCAGCTGCGACGCGTGCGCAGCGTCATCCACCCGGGCTTCGACGACATGACCTTCGACAGGGACATCGCTCTCGTGATGCTTGATGAGCCCGTCATGTTCACACAGCAGGCGAGAACAACACACACACACACACACACACACACACACACACACACACACACACACAGAGTTCCAGGAGAAATGGATGTCAGACCACCTCTCTTTTGGAAACTTCAACACAAGCAGGTTTCTGAGTCCTCTTTGACATCTCACTTTTCTGTTCATTGGCCGGGTGGTTCACTTGTAATTTTTGTTTATCTTCAGGTGTATCCGTTGTGCGTCCCAGAGCAGGATGCAGCACCGCGAGAGAACGACACGTGCGTCGTGGCTGGGTGGGGAAATGCGAAGAAACGTGAGTGCTTTGGAGCAAAACTCACACAATAAAACAGAAGGTGTTTGTCCCAGGTTGGCCTTCCTTCCGCCTGAGGCCAAACGGGGGAATGAGGCACACACGTTTCCCCCCTGTGATCTGAGTTTGTGGTTTGTCCCCACAGCCCCAGAAGAAGAGTACCTCCCCATCCTACAAGTGCTGGAAGTTCCGATCATCGATCCGAGAGTGTGCGCAGAGTACATGAACAGGCCAGAGCAAGGGGTGAGATTCTTGGGCTGTGTTCGATTTCACCGTTGAACTGTGTTTCTTGAGGACAGACTTGAAAGGCGTCACTTTTTTGTGTCCCTGCAGATGGTCATCACTGACAACATGATCTGCGCTGGATACCTGGAGGGAGACAAGGACTCGTGTCAGGTAAAGATACCAAATTTGGAATCAACAGCCTTGGAAACGCCAAATCAAGCACGCACTTTAGTCTGAGAACAGGAACTTTGACCATTGGGTGCCGAAATCCGTCTTGTTGTTGAGCAGATGCTAGTCCTCACTTTACAACCTTTCTCTGGAACAGTTCCTCGCTTGCAGTCGTTGAGTCACGCACCTGTTTTCAGGGTGACTCCGGTTCTCCCCTTCTGTGCAAGACGCACGATCGATGGCAGGTGTTCGGGATCGTCAGTTGGGGCTGGGAGTGCGCGCACGTGCGCAGCCCCGGAGTCTACACCCGCGTGGCCGCCTTCCGCAAGTGGATCAACGAAACTCTGCCTCAACGTCAGTTCAATCTGCCTTTTTGCTGAAAAGATTCCTCAACCTGTCGAAAGCTTTGTTGACCTGCCGGTACATGAAATGTTTTCATATGGAATGTTTTTTGCAGTGCCCGTTGTGCAGCGTCCTCCTGCGGGTGAGTGGACAAAACAAGAAAAATCACTTGTTTGCATACCGAAGCACTTGTTTGTGTTTTCAAGGTTTGCACACACTCGTTGTTGTTCTGATTGAAGACTGCTTTGAACTGCTGGACAACATCACTGGTGTGTTCACATCTCCCAACTATCCGAGGAACTACGGGTCCTTCACTGACTGCATCTGGCACATCGTAGGTGAGGTGCCTCTTGGTTCCGGTTGTCTTCGTGTGTTCATTGTCACGATTGAATCAACGCTATCAGGATGCAGTGTATTCGTGTTTTGCAGGGCAGAATGGAAGTGAGGCGATACGAGTGAACTTCCTGGATTTCCTGCTGGAAGACTCTTTCTTTGGTTCGGTTTGCATCTGGGACTACGTGATGCTCGTGGAAGGTTTGTGTCCTGCACAGTGGCGATGATTCACGTTGCAATTTTTGTTTGACCACAGGAGCTTGTGGTGACACAAGAATCTGCAGATATTCAGGGGTGAATCGGATTTCTGCCAGTTCTGGTCATTTCGTGAAAACTGAGTGAATTCTTTCCAATCAAAAAAGGTTGCTCAAATTTCAGGAAAGCGCAATTTGGAAGAAATGACGACCCTCGCTCGCATGGGCGGAGACTACAAAAGGTGGGAGGAACTTTCAATTTCTGCCGAAGTGGTACGCGAAGACCCCAAGTGAATTACTCCTCTCACCTGTTGGAACACGTTTTCAGATACTGCGGTTCGAACAGCCCGGGACTCGTCAGTTTCCTGGGGAATGCCGTCACTGTTTACTTCCACACGGACATCAACGTGGAGTTCAGAGGCTTCCAGGCTTCGTATGAAGTGCTCTTCGAAGGTTTGCAAAAGTTCATTTCACTCTTGACCACAAGAGGCGGAGGATGACGCTGATGTCTGAGTGGTTCTTGGTCTGCAGATCCAGACGACTGTGACCCGAGTCCCTGCGGAGAGAACGCAGTTTGCGTGGAGCCTGAACCGTACCAGTTCAGCTGCAACTGCTCGGAAGGGTTCTCCGGCTTCTTCTGTGAAGGTATAGATTTCCGCTCATTCACTTCTGCCACTCTGCGATCTCTAAACATGTCGTACGAGCTCGCATTGTGGTAGAAATGGGTTCTCACCCCACAAAAAGGTTCCTGTTCAATCACACAACTCCTTTCTCAACCAAATGTCTCGAAAAGTCATTGTGTGATTTTACAGGAACCGTTTTTGTGCAGTGTGAGAACCCTGTCTTCCTTTTCCCCCTCTCTCTCTCTGTTGAAAGTGTCGAAAGAGCAATGGAGAAGTGTCCGTCCCTCTCACGAGTGTTTCTGAAATTGCAAAGGTGATGTTGTTGAAAGAACTGCAATGACAACACCTGTCTCCTGTGTTCCACCGCAGTGCGCAACATCAGCACCTGTAACGGAACGTACATGATGCCGGTCGACTCCAAGTGGCTGCTGCAGTCTCCAGGATTCCCCGAGTCGTACCAGCCCAACACGTTTTGCGAGTGGGTCTTCATCGCGCCCACAGACCACAACGTCGTCTTCTCGCTTCAGGTACAAAACGACACGTAAAGCTCGAGTAGACGTAAGTTTGGAGCTGATTACGAATCTTCGGGGGTGTCTTACCGCATTTTGAAATTGCAGACGAACAGCATTGAACCGTATTCAGGCTCAGACGACGTGTGTTTCTTCGACAGCCTGTCCGTTTATGATGGTCAGTTTTGAAAAAGAAGCGACACTATTCTGAGTTAATTAAAAAGGAAAGAAACAAAATGTAGCCCCCATATTTGAAAATGCCTGCTTCCGAAGTGCACATTTCCTTTCGCCCCTCAGGCACTCTGGCTGATGACGAGCTGCTGCGGCGCTACTGCGAGGGCCTCTTCTTCGGCTCGTTCCCTCTGGTCAGCGGAAACACGTCCGAGCCCAGCAGACTGACCGTCGTGTTCAAGACGGACGCGAACGTGGAGCTGCAGGGATTCCAGGCTCGACTCTATCTGCGTGAGTCTCTACTCTCTTGGAACACAGCCTGAAAGACATTAAAATTTTGTGTGTGAATGGATGAGAAATTAGCTGTTGTGTGAACTTAGCTGGTGTGTGTATCTGTCCCCTTCTTTCGTTCGCACAATAATTGATGGTCGCGTGTAGCCGGCCATCTAGGTCCCGCTGTTGGCTTAAAAACCCTTAGCATTCATGTGTGCGTCTGTCCACACTTTGGAATGTA
>JAAUXT010086511.1_pt1 | contig 41125 bp, 34 predicted proteins | sample 7278171 | NCBI WGS metagenome assembly JAAUXT01 (sample SAMN14350112, study PRJNA611818) | marine sediment metagenome | isolation source: surface marine sediment (1.8m) | place: French Polynesia: Moorea | collected 2018-08
CCAGGCCCCTGGTTCACCTGAATGCGCTGGAGGTTCACTCCTTCTGCAGATTTCCACGTGACCATCGGTGAGTCCGGTCCGAGTTGCGTGGACGGGCCGAGAATCATCCATCATCGCAGTGCCTCGCTTACAGGTGCTCAAAGCTTGCTGAGCAAGCTGCCGTCCAAATTCAATTGTTGTTGTCAGTTTCCCTCTTTCTTTCAATTTCATCATGTTGGTTTCAAGAAGAAACTTGTTTCAAACGATCTGTCACTCAAGAAACCAACTACTCGAAATTTCAGCAGGCAAGTTCCCATTTCAGACTCTCCTGTGCGGGGTACTTTGTCCTGACGGACTGGGTCCTTTTCTCAACAGACATGATGTCGCCACAGACCCGGCTGTGTGGAATGTTTCATTGCAAGCAGGATACGCGCACCATGACTCAAGGATCTCCCGTTGGAGCTCATCGCATTTGTCAGTTTTTTTCATCACAAAACAACCAAGTCCTCTCCACAAAGGGTCATCATGACTCGATTTCAATACGAATCTCCATGGAGGAGACAAATCTCGTGTTTGACTAATCACGGACTTTTGACCTTCGCAGTCTCTGAGTCACTGAACTGACGACAAACAGCCTCCTGCAGCAACAGAAGCGGGGCCTTCTTCCAAAGAATCGGCTTGTTGTTTTGTGGGTGGGTGTCGTACCAAATAGTGAAAAGTGCGCGACAGATGTAGTGTGTTACCTGACTGCAGTGTCTGAAACTGCTGCGATCAGGCTCTCTTGATGTTCTTCGTGACATTCGTGTGGGCGCAACAGGGAACACTGCACCACAGATCAGCGCCCGTACACAGTGCGACAAAGCCAAGGTGCCTTTCTTCACCTGAACAGGAAGTCAGGATGTGGTTGAAGATGACATGCGAAAACAAAACGTGCTTCGAAGATGGCGGACCAGTTGTCATCAAGCAGATGCTCAGGTGTCCACCTGGATCAAAAGTCAACTGAACCAACATCGGTTTGCCACGATGATCCCTTTCCTGTCCCCCAGATCGATCGTGTAATAAATCGTTGCCCTTCCAACGTTTACTTCAACCGCACTAAAGCAAACACTTGATCGTTCGGTTCAAAAGGGTCCATCGATTGCACGGTTTCAATTGCAGATCGCAGGTTACAATTCGTGTGGTCGATGTCTCCACGTTTCTGTCTTTGTCACGAGACTGGAAACCCGGAGTTGGATTTCCACCGTGTGTGGGAGACGCCGGACTCTCGCCGAGACGGTTCAGGTCACAGGAGTCGAGATGCTTTGCATCCGAAACACGTGACGTGAAATTTGAAGGGTACGAATGAGCTTCCTATATCCAGACTACAATTCACATCTGCAGGCAGAAAACAAGGCTGGAAAGCAGCGTTTTGTCCCTCACCCATTCCAAACCAATCAATCTTTCTCTTTCTCTTTGTCACAGTTTTGCCAATGTACCCATGATAGTAGAAACACCATGAAAAATTGCTGTGTCTCATGAGATAGAACGAGATGCAACGTAACGCACAAAAATGTCAGCATGCCACATGTATTCGCTGTTTTGTTCAGTTTTGGGGTGCATGACAATCTACAGGTCGACAAAGAAGATGCTTCCTGTGTGGATGGATGAGAGCTCGTCATCTCTGGACATAAAACGATGCACCACCACTCACTTCAGCTCAGAATTTGCTCACGCGAAAAGTACGCGTCACTCAGGCAATTCGACCAGAATTAACAGGATTCATGTCCCGAACGTTGTTCTCGTATCATGCCCCACAGGTGGAATAAACATGGTCGTACGTGGGCGTCAGCAGACAGGTCAAAAAGCAGAACCAGAATCAACGAAGAAGTCACGATCACCGTTGGCTTTAGCAGCACCACTCTGGTTCTCTTGGGTCCTTGTGCAGTCCTTTCAGATACACGTGCGGGAGTTTCAACAGATCCGTTTACTCTCATTCGGCCCGTCAATGTGACCACCACGCAAAAGGGAAAAGTTGAGGAAGAACTGGTGGACGTATTTCCCGTGTGCTTTGAGTTCTCCACGGAAAACATATCCGTCCTCAGCAACGATGTGGGCGGAAGACAACCGGGAATGGGTTTGCTGAAAGTGCCCACGGTGCGGTCGTTTGAACGTGAGTAACACCAGGGACGCACGAGCCTGTTCACTTCAGGTTGCGCAGGTTCTTTTCAGAGCAGCCATTGCAGCGCGGAGCAGCTCTCTGCTGATGGCATCTGCCGCCCGCCCGCCAGCCCGGCCTCCCTCCCGCCTGCACACGCATGCAGCGAGAAATTGTAAAAACACATCTCATCAATTGACGTGTTGGATTCTTCCGCGGCAGAGGCCGGGGTTCCTGGAGCCTGACATGAGACCCGGGAGAAACAGAGCGAACCTTCCATGCCTCGCTCAGATGATGTGGGAATTCTCTGCCTCTTCAAGCAGGCGTCCAAATTTGGCAGTTGCCTAGCAACAAGTCTATGAGCAATCAATGTGATTCGGCTGTGGTGGGAATAAGGGACAAGGGGACTTAGCGTCGACTGCTGTAGGCAGAGCAACCAGCTTCCCTCGTGCTGCTTTCTTCCGTCCATCGATCTCAGCGCATTGACCATGGTTACAAACAAATCGTAAGAGAACCCATTCTTGTTCTTGAGTACGAGTGCAGACCCTGGTCCGTGTGCTGTTCGCCTCATTAGTGCTTGGGCATGAGGGCAGTCAACAGCCACGTTATCTGCCTGTTGCCTTTCCTGTGTGCACTTCGTTCGTATCAGGATTTATGGTGCTCAGCATGGGTGACACATGTATTGAGGTATTATATTTCGGGATACTTAATTATACAATGCAAAGAGCACAATTACAAGTCCTTTCTCTTCGCCCGCATCCGCAAAACTGATGGCTGCGTTGACATTTACAGTTTGTTTCCCTTCGTTGCCAACTGGAAGATCGTCCACATGCGTTGTGTGTCATTTCAGAAAGTCCCCACGTGCAAAATTTCATTGCCAGTAAAATTGTAACTTTGCAGTGCACAGTTTCCCCCAATGCCACCAAGAACAAACCCAAAGCTGCCAAGAAATCCTCCCTTGAAGTGTCTGGGTGAAAACGAAAGAAAAGGAAGACACGCGGCGTCGTTTGCCTCCTGACAATCAACTTGGGGAATGAAGGCACGATATCACGCGTCTCGTGCATGGGATGAAGAGGCTGCACGAAGAAGGGCGGGGCAAGTCTCAACACTCGCACTCTGAAGAACATCCAGTGTGCGCTGCATCCGGTCTCAACAGACATTTGTTCACAGGATGAAGCGATTTGTCGCTTTGAGAGAGGACTGTCATGATCTCAATTCTTTGTTGAACACAAAGCAATATCCGTGGTTGGACAGAGTTTTCTGTCTGAATGTGCTGCCATTGGAGAAAGGAGAAGAAGGGAGAATCTTTTCCAATCCACGTTTCATGGCGATCTGCTGCTCTTGACTGTTTCTTGATGTTGTTTCCTTTTGGGATTGGAACTTCACAAAGGAGGCTTCAAAAACAGCAGGTTCGAACCTGGGTACAGAACGGCGTTCCCTGCAAATTTCGCAATCATTCTCCTTCATCTTATGCAGAACAGGATTCTCCATGAAGGCAATTTCTGGAGGACATAGACCTTGTGGTCATTTGCAGTCGAGCGACCCATTCCGGGTGTGAACCATCAGCACCTGGCGCCGCCCGTGTGAACGAGACACTGAACTCGGACAATGAACCATCTCAGACACTCATTTCAGCTCTGCCCGAGTTGGCCTCCCGTGAGCTGCGTTTTTCTGGAACCTTTGATCTTGACAAAGGGAGATCGATCTTGTCTGTCCTGTTTCTGTCACACGGCAACGGGTGACTGTGAGGAACCAGAGAACCTGTCTTCTTATGCTGTTTGTTGGGAGGTGCAATGATCAGACACTCTCATCTCCAGGTTTCATGTACAACCAGAAACGGTCAGGCACCCCCTGAAGATCCTGCTCAGAACCTTGATGAGTGCCTGGCTATTTCAGGTTGAACTTGAAACGACTAAACACGTGTGTATTCTGGTTTGGGTTGTACGGCCAGTCCACTTGAAACCAACACCGTTTGAAAGTGCAGGCCAAAGAGATGTTTAGTTGCACTGTCATTTGCTGTTTTGTCAGCGTAGCCACTGTGTTTCAATGTCCCCCACAGAAAATCCGTTCTCGAGTCTTTTCAGTAAGGAGCGCGATCAAACAAATCAAGGGAGCAGGACACCCCCCGTCTCGAACGCATGTTGTTGACCACAAATTTGTGAACGAGTACTGCAGAAAATGGATCCTGGTTCATGATGGTCAGGAAAGCAATCTGAATCGCTGCTTTACTGGCGGTTTTATGATCCTTCTGCGTTTTGCTGATTGAAGCGGAACAGACGACACCGTCCGAGCGAGCAGAGTGCAGACTTGATGAGGCTCGGACTGACCTCCTCATCGGGGACGTTCTCTGAAGCGACGACGATGTCGGGTTCGGTGGAAATGCCAGCCCCGTGCGTTCTACTGGAATCCACTTTTGAGTTGGACAAAAGGAGGGATTTCGTTTGTTGCTTTTTTCGCCTGTTCTTCAACAGGCATAGATCTGAACATCTGACTCTTGTGGTTCTTTGATTCCGGTCGTTACCCTGTGGACGCAATTGATGCGACGACGCGTGTTTGAGAGAAATCTCTGTGCGAACACGTATTCCTGTTTGCTCTGGTGGTTTGAGTGAGCCGTGGAAAAAGACAAAACAGTTCCTCTGAAAGAGGGTGAAGATTTTGATAAGGGGAATCAGACATTTGTAAAAACAAATTAAACCAGTGGACAGTTTTTCCTCTTCAAACTGAGGAAGTGTGCAGAGCCAAATTTGCAAGGACAGAACAAAATGCAGTTCCGTTCCGATATCCTGAAATCACGTTTGAAACCACGTCTGTCCATCTTCCAGCAGAGGGCCCTTTACCAAACGGAAGGTTCCATGTATTTGTTGAGAAATACAAAAGCACACACCATGCTCTGCGCACATACTCTGAAAAGTGCTGCACTCCTGTCCCTCGCTGCTTATTTTACTGTTTCTGTTGGCAAAAAATATAGAAATTTTCACAGGCGATGCTTGCAAAACTGCACGAAGCCGAGTTCATTCTGCGACAAGTGCATGCAAAGCACTCGAATCCACTCGTGTCAAGTGGAATCTGCACGGGACACGAACTTCAATTCCACTCTCCTGCTTTGGAGGATAATGCGTTTTCTGCCGAAGTATTCAAAGCACACAAGTGGCATTTGTGCGGTGAAAACCTTTCTGAAACAGGAGTGTCAGAGCTGCCGCCGAGCTCTTGGCAGATGTGGCACCTTGCAAGTGAGACATGCACAAGACAGGTTTTCCACCCTGCTGCACGCATCATGATGAAGGTCGCTGACAGGGTGTCGCAGTGAGGACAGAGAGACGTCAGGCGCATCTCAATGCACTGACAACACAAGAGCCCGGAACCTCTTTGAGTGTCCAACGTGCATTGCATTTGGAATCAACAGCGGATCACGCTACCTCACCCCTGAGCTGCATGGCTCAGCCACACTTTCAGTTTGTCTGCATGGCAAACGTGTTGTACGAGCCATACGCTCGTCTTCAGTCATTCACTTTGTTGCTTCTGAATCTTCGGACTCAACAATTCCGGTCCGCTGATTCTTTGGCTGATTCCAGTGACCACAGGAAGGATCAGATTGAGTTGTCATTGGGGTCACAACAAGGCTGCTGGAGTCTGCAATGGGTGTCTCATACACGTGTCATTCAGGCAACAATCGTATCGCAGGCAACAGCTCCAGAGGAAACTCTGAGTCTCCCATATGTGCAATTGATGTGTTGTTTGTGGAATGTTGTGCTGCTCCTGGAGCAAAATTAGCTGAATGTTGGACAATTAGGAGCATGATTGCGCTTCTGTGGGCCGCTTATCTCTCCGCATGTTTGCACTTTTCAGACCATTTAATACCAACACATTCTGCATTTCGTCCACTTTCGCTTTTGAACTGGTTGAAACTGTCAGGAAGCGGAATTATTTTAGAGTTCCTGGACTCTCCAATTTGTCCAGTTTCTTCTTGTGTTCGCGTACGTTTGTTCTCACAGGGAGGGGGAATCCTCGACGTCTTTCATACGAACGAGAATCAACGTTCACAGTGTCCATAATTTTCGTAATAGTTCCCCCCTTTTCAGAATGGACTGAAAACTCGAGAACATTCTGATCACAAGCATCTGGAAGCAACAATTCCACTTTAACTGTGGATTGTGCGTCCCAGAAGGGTAAAACCGAGCACAGCAGGCATCGTTCCGTCTGCTTGAGCGACCGCAACCTGAAACTCACAGTCTGCTTTGCGGCACAGATCTGCTGATCTGGCGTCGGGTTCAAATGGTACGCGACAGATCCACCGCAGCTCCCGTCTCCCCGCAGAACACCGTGTGCCATCGATCCATCTGCGTATGCAACACCCACTTTGTTTGGTTTTCCCCTTCCTTCTTTTGCAAACTCTTTGTATTTGCTGCCATGGAGCTGGAGAAACGCACTTGCGGCAAAAAAAGTGCGAAGTGCTTTATTTTGTGCAGCTAAGCGTGCACACGAGCGAATGGTAAATACTGGGTCATTGCAATCAATGTCAAATCAATGTTGTACAATCGCAGTTGGGTATTGATTTGCGCACGGCATTCCGATGCTGCAGTACGCGATATGTGGCGCACGGAGCCAGGAGGAGCTCATTGCGACAGCTGCAGAGCCCGAAATAGACGCTGAAAACAGCTCGTGAAAGGAACCCCGCTCCTCAGTTAATTGGTACATTTCTCTGGTTCCCTTTTGGTTTTGTCGCAGCCTTGACTGCAGCCAGTGCAGCGAGGGAATCAGTCTCGAGAAAGCGAGTCTCCACTGTCTGTCTGAAGGTTGCACGGAAATCCAAGAGCTCATCTGACAGCCTTCATCCACAGAAAATTAATTTTGGGTTTGTGGTGAAAATCCTGCAATTTCAAAATGTCTCAGCATCCACAATGCAGTCCTTTTGATGTTGGCTCAGCTTTTCACTCTTCCCAAGTTAGAACAGGGACAGTGGAAAAAACCACCTCTGGAACGATGCTAACAGCACGTGTGTGTGCGCACGGAAAATCAAGTTCCGTGTTCCAGCGAGGTTCGATGGATTTGGATCTGCATCACATCAGAGTCTTGTTTGCTCCTGTATGACGTGATGTGTATCCGCGTGTATCTTCAGACTCGCGTCTCACGACTCACGTCTGAAGCTTGTGACACAAAAGACCTTGAACAACCAAGGATTCAAGCCAATTTTGGTCCAGCCGTCCAAGGTTCAAGAGAACCTTCTAATCCAAATTCAAATTCGGAGCTGAGGCTTGTTCAACGTTTGGGGAACTTGGTGTCGTATAAGCTTCCCAACAAGGAAGCAGCGACAATGCGAGTGACGAAGTACGCAGCGGTGAATTAGTCATTCGTCCCACATCTGCTGCACATCGAAGACGCCCGACGCCCAGTGTCTTCCGTTCCTTCTCAGTTTCTGAGTGTGGGTGGGGTGAGAAACCTTCCAAGAACAGCACATCCGTTTCACGTTTTTTTCAAACGCCACGAAACGCCTTCACCATTGATTGACCTTCTCTTGTTGCTTTTTCATGTTTGAAAACCTTTGTCAGTGAAGACATGGGTATTAGACATGAACAAATTTCAACTCTTCAACCAATTTTTCAGCACGAAACCCATTTGAGCCTTCGCTGTTTCTCATCGCTCTGATCTATGCAGCTGAGCAGGTGCATTTTCTGCATCTGCTCAACTGCTTGTTTTTCAGCAGCCAAACCACAAAGGACCGAGTGTGTATCAATCGAACCAAAAATTAAAATTCCTATGCACAGTCCAACAAAATGCGCCTGTGCAGTTTGTGCTCGATAAGTTATCATCGTTTTTCTTTTCACGAGAAAAACACCTGTCCTGATGTAGATACAGTATTTTTCACTTACCTGCATGAAACTCGAACAAGCGGAGCCCCAGATCAAATTCAAGGGCATGATGACAAGCGAGAAACACAGAAGGAATTTTCACACCGGACACCAACATGGCCACCTGTTTTTGGTTTGGCCTTGTATGACAATTCAGAAACCTTGACCATCTTTTCGTGCAGCCATGAGAAAAGGTGAAACAGAGGCTGCGTCCAGGTGTGAAAAATCCTTCAAGACGTCGTCACGTGTGTTTTCTTGGAAAGGATATCCCCACTCGATGATGAGGCGGGCGTATTTGCGGATGAAGTTCTCCTCGCTGAAGATGAAGAGCGAGCGCGTGTTGGAGGCGCCCATCCCGGGAAGACTTATGTGGTTGGCCCTCTTGGCCACGTTTCGGAGGCTGTTGTCTTGGCTGCCAAGCCGCGGGCCCTCATCGCCACCTCCCGAGTCCGCCGACAGACCAGCCATCCTGCAAAGACACGACCACAACGTGTGATGAATGGGTCGTTTTTACGGGTTGAGACACACGGAACCATTCGCGGACATGGCCCTATTCTCTCACGCAGAAGTAGAGCCCTGAGGAAACCTGAATAGAGGGTGAAACCTCCAGCAAAAACATGAAACGTGACAGGAAGTACGTTACCCGTCCAGGCTTGCTGTCGGTCCAGGTATCCATAGAACCGGAAGACATTTTGAACCCGAACGGAATCCAAAGTCAAGAGAATGTTAATTAATCAGAATAATCCATTGTCCGTGGTTAAGCTAATCACTACAGTTATCTACACGATGGAAGCCGTCAAGCTCTCCTGAAGGTCCTTGTCCTTCTGTGAAGCCGAGTATCCTCTAGTCAGCCATTGCAGTGATGTGAGCCGCACATTTCCTTTTTGGAATAAATTCACTTATTCGGAGCGGAATCTGACTCTTGTTTCAAGTCCAGCTGCCGGTCCTGCACAACAAGGCTATGCGAACTTTAGTCCAACATGAAGCGCTGCGTTTTTTATGTACAATTCAAAAGCTTCATGTTAGTTCCATAGTTCCTTGCACAGGGTCCGAGACCTCCATGAGTGCGTCACCGTCATGCAGCAGCCCCGGTCGGACTTGATCGTCAGAAACAACAAGCCAGTTCCCTCGGTTCAGTCGCTTTTGGCTGCTCCACGGCGGATTCTGGTTGGCGGCGGCGGCGGCGGAGGCTGCGGCAGCTGGTGGCTGCAGTCAGCGTGCGCTGCCGTGACAGCGAACCCGGTGGCGGCGGCTGAAGCTGCCTCGCTCGCTCACTCGCTCACGCCGTGCTTGGCGCTGTTGGATGAGACCAGAAGCCACCGCTATGTCTAATTATCGGCGAACATCAATAACAGCGGGAAAGAGAGAGCGAGAGAGAGAGGGAAAGAGAGATGGGGAGAGAGAGCAGGAGCCTGGCCGAGCGAAGCTGTGTATGGTCGCCATGTCTGACGATTCAAAGCGACTGCGTAGCGCATGTCCTTATTTATTATGAATACAGTTCGATTATTGTAGCATGTAGCCCATCCCCTCCACGACCAATAAAACCGCTTTTGGGTGCGTAATGATGTTTGCCCGTGTGATGATCTGAACATCTTAACGTGTCTTTGACGTCACCTGCACGCAACCTGTATTATTTATTCACTTCACGACGCATTTGAACCATCCCGATTGAACACAGCCGGGTGGGTGCGAACAACAGGCTTTGGAAACCTGCAGCGGCGAAACACGTCCTTCCCGACGGCAGTTCCTGCCTCGAAGACGGGTTCTTATGTTGCATGCTCATCGCTGCCGACTCAAGTGCAACAGAGATGCTGGTCTGGGGCACTCTTTGTGCACCCAGTTCGACACACGAGAGAAGGGACATGTGTGTCATTCTCCTCGTTCAGTCGCTGTGTAGGTACAGGCCAAACAGCACATCGTTACGTCGCCCGTACAACACGTACTTGTGTGCGTTATCGATCGCGCATTGCCTTCGTTCGGCGGAACGCCCGTGTTGTACATATGGTCAGAAATCAATATGACACGATGTAAATTTTTAAGCACAGTTGCCTGCTGTATGGGACGAGGGGGAATCAACCGCCCACTGCAACCGGAATGGAAACAACAGCTTCTAAAGCCAATGTGCGAGCGGTGCGCAGAATTCAAGTGCACGCAAACCCGCGACCATCATGAGCGTTGAGCCCGGCGCGGCGCCACAGCAAGTACTCGTATCAACCGAGTATCTCTCTCCCCCAACAAACGTCCGACGAAATTCATTGAGGTGAATGTTTGGAAGGCGAAGCAAATGGGCAAAGGTCACAAACCTTCGCCCCGAGGTCGAGTAATTGCATTGCGAGAGGAGCAGTGGGCTGGGCCTCACATGCCGACGACTTCCTGAGTACAAATGCCAAGAATAGGCCAACCATTTGCTTCTGAATCAAAAGCTTTGAATTTGTTAGAACAGATTGCCCGTGTCGAGGGCAGATTCCCACGTAAGGGGTGAGATACCTTTGTTGAGGGCGCGAACGTTTGTGTCGAGGGTGGATAGTTGAGGTTCGAGTTGGGACCCATGTCAAGGGTTCAGGTCCTCGCCATCAATCGGAACCCCTCGATTGTAGGAAGTTTAGGTGCAGCCGAACGTCAAACAGAACAGTGGCACAATTCTCCCTCCTCAAAAGGAATTGCTGAGCAGAACTAGAGAATTCCTCGTGACCCAAAATATGGAGACCAGGTGAAGTTCGTTCTGTTTGATTTGTTCTGCTGTGTCTGGCTGGCGTTTTGAATTCACTGAGCTCCAACAATCAATGCATATTCAGTTTGTGTGGTTCCATCAAAGCGCTCAGGTTGTTAAAACTGTACTTGTTACCATTCATAGATACCTCATTCAAAAGCAGATTTGAAATCCGCAGAGTCATTTGGTGCACAGTTCTGATGTTTGGCCTACGCCAGGGTGGGGCCCGCCTCTTCCACGATGCAAATTTGCCTCGTCAAGCACAACTTCTTCTGTTCTTTGTGTTCAATTTTCGAAGTTTTTGCGGGAGCACGTTCGTCGTGAGAAGATGACATTCCTTGTATTTTTTTCAGACCAGCCTGTCCCCAAAGCGTCGTCCCCAACCAAATCCGTAGTCTACCCCGTGCGCGAGTCTACCAACCGACAAGCTGAAGCAGGTCCAGGGGGCTTGGGCCGACTGACTCCTGCTCACTTGCCACAACAATGTGGACACCGAAGAATGACACAGAAACTGTCCCTGGGTCAAACCCAGGACAAATGTTGAAGAAACAGCAGTCATGGTTCAATGATCCTGGTGAGTCGTTTTCTTGAACAGGCCCATCACTTGGCATGAGTGAATGTGAACAAGGCGAAGAGAGACAACCAGAGCCATCTGTCAAGAAGTCCTGGTCCTTGGTCACTGGACGAACATGCAGCGATGTGTCACCTGTGTATTTCTTTTTGTCTTCTGTCTGATGCAACAAGGGGAGAGAGTCAGTTGGAGCTTGTGTTCAACTTGTCTTGACCCGTGTCTGTGTCCGGAGAGGTTGGGCAACATTACACACACACACACACACACACACACACACACACACACACACACACACACACAAAGTGAACTGTGCAGCAACACGTCATTCGGTTTTTCTTCCAAGGCTTGGATGCCATGAAGAAAGAGAAGCGCAAGGAATGACACTCCCCATGAGGTACAGGAGCCCAAAGAAGAAGAAACATTTTGCAACATTCCACACCTTTTGCTGTAGTCCACAGTTATTGAGTTGTACTGTATTCCTTTCTGCAGTTTCTCTGTAAGATTTGATCTCACTGCGTTTTCCTCGTAAGAGTACTGCAGCAAGCCATTGAGAGACAATTGAACACAAGTACTGCCAAACCCACATTTCTCAACCCACAGACGATTCTTGACGGGATCACATGTACTCGAAGGAAGCGTCTTGCAACTGGTGCCCCGAATCTACAAGCTCATTTCTTTGTTCGCACTCCTTGATATTTGTTGAAACAAAACCTGCATGAAGAAAACTACGACGTGACATTTTGCAGATGTATCTTCGGGTGACATTTTTGTCGCCTTCACGTTTTGTGTCACGGCCGTCTTCACACAGACACGGGAAGACCAGACCAAGGGCGATGCCACAAGACAAACGTTCCGACAGAATTTTCACATTTCATTTTCTGCTGTCTGTCTTTCTGGTCAACGCAAGAGCACGTCTGAGACAAATGAAGCATAGACTCCTGGCTATCCAACAAGTTCGAGGATTTTGCAGAGAGAATACCAACAGACTCCCAATAGATCAGTGAGGTAATTTCCGCACACACAACTACGTATTCCGTCTTGGGCTTTATTCTTTCCGAGCTCTTGTGGTAAATTCGCCATCCTCGCATCACGGGTCAGGTTCGGAAAAGACATCCTCCGCAGAACGAAATTGTCTGCATGCTGAGATTTCTCCAGATCTGTGGGTGTCAGATGACATGACAAGAAAGCAGAGCTTTGAACAGGCGCAGGCGCTTGAAAGTTGCGGGCAGACCAGCCCTGGTGGGACCAGCCTCATTTGAAGCAGGTCCTGCTTGGGGTTTGGACTCACCTCAACATTTGTGACGTGGGACCTGCCCCCCATGCAGTAAAGCAGTGGGTCCTACCTGGGATATTTTGCCTCAAGCTGTTGCCAGTGCACAGCACAGGCTCGTTCCATACCTGTGTACGGATCCAAGATGAAGTTGTTTCAGAAAACTTTACAGAACTGTCCACAAGAAAATGTTGGAAGTTGAACTTTTTACTCGATCGATAGCCCGTCGAACAGAAGATCAACTCACGCGAAAAACGATCTGGTGTTGAAGCCAGTGCTGTCTGCATGTAGGAATCCTTTCTTGGTGAAAGTGGTAGGTTGTTGGTTAAGACACCCGAACCCTGAACGCACCCTTCACAGGGAGCGCGGTACAAAACCCGCCATTGTTCCTCCAAGGAATGCCACAAGGTTCAAGGGATCTCAAACATCGCCACCAGGTATTGAGATCAAGTTTTATGACAACGTAAATCGAGCGGAACGGTGCATCTTAAATGGACAAACGTGTTTGAATGTAGCCATGAGTGAAATCTGGGGACACGCTTGGTCAGCTCAAGCGCGTACTTGTGGTGCAGGAATGTCACGTGTATCAGGCCTGGCGTGACAACCCCACATTGCCAGAAACGTTGTTGCCTGATTGAACTTTGGATATACGACTGGCAAACTTTTGACAGCAAATTCATTTGCTCGCACCTCGGCTGCAAAATTTTCTCTCGACACTCTGCATCCCCCGAGGTCCCTCGACTTGCGTGCACGTGCGAACCAGAGAGAAGAGGTCGTGGCACAACCGTGGATCTCACCTCACACACCTGGTGGGTGTCATGCTTTGATCCCACAATGAGCCGGATCAGGGTGATTTGATGCGTCTTGACACAAGAATTCGGGACTCGAGACGATGACAAAGCCTTGGGTCAGTTCCACTCGAACGCACTCAAGTTGACTTGATGGGTTTTCACAGTTGCTAAAATGTCACCAGCGAACGACCTTTGAACGGTTTTCTGTTGGTAGAGATCCAACGTTTGCTCCTCGTGATGTAGGTCTTGAAACTTGTCGAGTTCAAAAGACAATTGTGCATGATATGAGCCAAGACGCAAAGGCCATGCGGAAAAGATCCACACCTTCCCTCCAAGTGGTCATTTCAGGTGGTCACATGGGAGTTTGCGAAAACCTGCACTGGCCTCTGTCACAAACACACAGAACTTTCTCTGGGCTCCACTGTGGTTTGCTTTGTCTCGTGTGTGATGAGCCTTTCCATCCAAATGGATGGTGTCGCTGTCGTCTCTGTCCTATCAACTGTCAAACGAAAAAGCAAAAGTCCAAGCGCAACAAATGGAAACTTGGCATCGCAGGTGGTTTTTCTCATCTGCTCGCGTGCAGGGTTCGCTTTGATCTCTCCCAGCAGCGCTTCCTTGCAAAGAACCTCGTCACACATTCCGATTTATCTGTCAATAGTTCTGCCCTGCTTTCATGTTTGTGAAGTATTCCAGGGCAATTGTCCTCAATGAGTTCCGATCTCTGGATGTAGTTTGTGTGTTCGTGTCACGTGCGTGCAGGAGATTCACGTGCTGTGACTTTCCATATCACGTCTCCAGGTACAAGTTGGGGTCGGTCAGAACAATCCCTTGTTCTCAGACACCCTGCATGTATGTCAGAGTTATACCACCAGTGCAAAGTCTTCAAACTGACATCAAAGAGTACGATTCATTATCTGATCACAAATCCTTCTCTTACAGATATCTCATGTTTGCAGACATTTCACTTGTGATATAGCGAAGAAAGAACTCGTGCTGCACACTCATTTAATCTGAACACATAATGAACGATGATTCGTGCAATACTTATGACAGAATGGGGAGACAATTTCAATCGTGCAATTTGTGCGTGCGTCTACTCGTGCTGTGCTCGCGAAAGGTCGGTCTCAGTGGACCAGGGGGGGGGTCTTTGTCGTTTGCTGCTAACGTAGAAATGTGTTGCATACTTTGCACCACACATGACATGAATGCCTGTATCCAGCCGACGCACAAATATAGACCCTTGCATTCGATTTTCAGTCACATTTGACTGCAGCGCTCGGCCGAGTGTAAGATTACAGTTGAGATGCCGGGGCTGTGATCGTAAATCGCGAAGCGCATCAACCTTGAGAGCAGAAACTGGCGACTCTGCCACTCCACGCCGCCTCCCAGCCTCAGCAGCAGCTTCACACGAGAAATGAATAATAATTTCCAACCTGTACCATGGTCGATTCTTGAACGGAAGTGTCTGATCACCCAAGATGACTCATTTCTTCCGTATCCTTTTTCGTGAACCTTGGCAGAGGTGTTGGTGGCACACACATGAAGCAACCAAAGGGAGCCTGAAGCGATGAGCTTCAGAGGAACTGGCTGCAACGGCTCGGGTCCAGGCCTCCGTTGAAGTCTGCGTCTGACTCTCCTTTGACATTTTGAACCACACAAGACAAAGGACAAAGTGTCAATGCAGCAAAATTGTGACTGTCTGGGTGTTTGATCCATGAGATTACCTTGTACTGTCTCCGACATTTGGGTCAATCATCCAAAATGACTCCAGAGAGAAAGGAAAAGTGATAATGCTAAAATTGTGAGTGTGTGGGTGCTCGATCCTGGCGTCACTTGAAATCGTCATGTGGGTGAAAAGCAATGAAACGGACTCCTGAGAGGTCTCTCAATTCAAGTAAAAAAGCGTTCGCAAAAACACCCTTCGTCGTTTCTGTAGTCCTGTGTTGTGCGATCGTGTCGTAAAGCGGAAGCACATGAGCCCATGGCGCTAAGATTGGCATTGAGGTGCGGACTCCAACCGTCGGGCAATCCCGAACAGGAACTCGTGGCCACTGACACAGATGTCGCACGCACGCATGCATCTGCACATCAAGTTGAGTTTTAGTGTCCTTCCTGCGAATCTTCCATTTTGCAGATTGGAACGACACGGCCATGATCCCCATTCTGAGAGGGATCTGCTGACAAATTGTTCAGTTGGAGCCACTCAGCAAACAAATCAGGCCACATCTCCAGAAGCACTGATCCACTTTTGATGATCATACAATGGCTTCTCGGGAAGTCGGAGATTCTCAGCTTTCCCCAGAAACAAAGAGCAATAAAGTCTGCTCAGCGGATCTGAAATTGTCTTCATTTCTGTGCTGTTTGTTCATCTGTGCATTTATTTCTGGGGGGGAGGTCAAGGTTGTGGTTTTCCTTTCCTCTCGATATGGTGAAGAAGCCCTGCGGTTCTGACCTAAAAACCTCCGCAGTCATCGTCAACTGTCGTGAACTCAGTGGAAGCGAACACGTTGAGAGAGCAGGGAAACCGTAGATAATTTGAACATCCCTCGTACACGAAAGAGAAACGCATTGTTTGTGAAGGAAGCATGCGGTACGCGTACTGAAAAGGAACAGAACCCAACAATGGTTTTTTTTTCGAATAGCGCTTGAAGACGTAAAATGCTCTCGCGGTGTCTGTTTCAAGTGCAAAAATTTCAAGCCATTCCAACAGTGCGTGTCTGTCCCTGTGCAGGTGGACGGACTGTACTGTGGTGTTCATGCTGTGCCGAAAGACAGTGTTGCGGCTGAACGAGTGGAGAGCACGAATGGTTTGTATGCTGCGAGGGTCTTGGAGCGAAGTGGATTTTGCATCTGAAAGACGAGACGCAGCCCCTTGAGCTTTTCCATTGAACCAAGAAGCTTTTCAATCATGATTCGTCTTCTGCTGATGCTTTCCGTGTGGTAACACAATTGTGGAGAAGTCATGCAAGGCTTCCATCACGAGTGTCCTGTGGTTTGGGGCATGTGTGCGAAAGAAAGCACTTTGTTCTCCGGCATTCAATGATCTACGTGGCTTCTCAAACGAACAGAAACAGGTAGATCCATCCATCTGTCGTGTCCACAAGATGCGGTTTTACACAAAGGTGTGATAAACCACAGCTGTTGTATTTGTGGCAGATTGAAAACGTTTCGTATCTGCGACGCCACGAATGGTGCTGTAAAGGCTGCACGGACCAGCGTTCTACAACTCTGCGAACGGTACGTACATGACGTTCACGTTCTGCATTTTAACAAAGTTTTTCCTGCAAACCCAAGATGTATGATGCGTGGAATAAACATTTGTTCAATGGCAACAAGATGCCTTCATTCCCGTTGACACCCCGCCCACACAGTGCATCGCTTTTGGGACGAGCCTCGTATTCTCGCATCGTGGTACGAGTAGAAATGGGTGGACACGATCCATTCTGATCACCAGAAGAATGTCTCTCAGGCTGTTCTCAGAAAACAGCGTTGCTCTGTGGGTGTGTACTCTTGACACTGAGGTGAGGTGAGGGGGAACTGCTTCGTTTGCCACTTTCTGTCGCCTTCTGCACTTTCTGCACCGCGAGAACCGCAAAACAAGACCGACCGCGCTGAGCAGTTCCATTCAAACAAGACCCTTCAGCAGCAGCAGCTTGCGTTGCCACAGAAGCTCGTCAATTGTTATGTGTTTCTGCTGTATTTTCTCAACTATTTTGTTTTGCATGTGAAGGCCACAAATGCCTTTGTCTTGTATGGGCAGCACAAAAACACACTCCCGTGAAATAAAAATCTTTTGATGCCCATTGTTCTGGGAGCTCCATTCACAACAGCGCAGTGCATAAACAGAGCTGCATGCTCAACGATCCGCTGCCATATTTAGCTCTGTTGTGAATGTGTGCATCCATACATACTTCTCGGGGGATAATGAGACTGAAGACAGGAAAATGAATGATGACCGCAGAACCGAAATGTGGGAGGGATGATCTCGATGGCAATTCTATTGGGCAAACAGCGGTGTTCAGCGATTCGCGAGAGCGGAAAGGTGGCTGCAGCCGCAGCGTGCAGCAGGTTCGAGTCAACACCTCCTGGCGGCACAGATTCTCCGAGCCAAACCACTGCGAGCGAGCAACCTGTCGCTGCAGCAATTTTTGCCTGAAATGGAAGAAGTGTGTGCCTGACACCAACCACACACACAGCCTGCGATGTGTGTACGGTTTTCTTGTACTGAGATGCAGGGTTCATTCTGCAGCAATGTATTGCTTCACAGTCGATGCTGCACAAAGACTTCTTGCAACAGTTTGCCGGAGTCTTGGATGAAATGGGTTTCTGGGAATCAGCAGAGCATTATGTTTTGAGGCAAATCACTCGATGTTGACTGCACCTCCATTTGATATTCACGAATAAACGACCAGGAACATTAATCTGAAGTAGATTCAGGCATGCAAAGAACCAAGGTCACCGAGCCGCCCGAGGCACGCAGCGCCCTGCAACAGCCCGGAGAGCATGGGAGAGCGTGCAGGGCCTCACGACTCGCTGCAGGGAGAGACCGCGCGCCTGCGTTTCAACTCCCAGACGCGGCCCGACCTTCTTCACTCACGTAAGCCATCAACATGATCATGATTGCAACAGACAGGCAGGTTGATCATGGTCAGAATCCTGCCCTGCAGATGTCATGTCAGTCGCTGCTCCGTAAAAGGCACTTCCGCTAAAGCCGCAGCTTCAGATAGATGGGGTTGCACACTGCTAATCCGTTTGCTCATATTTTATTCATGTGTATCGTTTCGTCTCACAGCCACGTGATCAACATTTTACCGTCGAGTATCAGTGAGCTGAGGACATCTGCAGTTTCTCCACCTTTACAGAGACAAAGTCTTTCACAGGTTGATCGCGCACGGCACGCTGAAGTCGCAGTCTAAATGCAGATGTCAGGTGAAGCAGTCGTCGGGCCGTCAGCTGCTCCCGGCCCCACATCGCTCCTGAGTCGTGAAAGTGTCTGAGGTTTCGTGTTCCTTCGTGCAATCACATTGCCTAATTTGGCGTTGGATGTAGAAACAGTCTCCGGCCTCCTTTTTCGCGGTCGAAGATGCAGTTTTGGTTGAAAGCACGAAGAATAGGCAGTTAAAGTTGTCGTGAACGTTGCTCCGTCGTCCGTGGCCCATTTTCGAGGAACATGCGAAGCAAACACTCGTATAGGATTTTTTTGCGCTTCGCGTGGCGGTAGCTATACTTTGGCGTAAAAGGTCAAAACGTGTGAGACTTTTCTGACTTCTCTGCAGAATTCGTGACGACTTGACTCTGGAGTCAAAAGTGTCGTAACCCGTCGAAGAAACTGAAAAAAAACCTTGCGCAACTTCACCAGCAGTACCCCTTTCAATCGCGGTCTTTGAAGGTTTCCTTGCTCTGTCAAATTCTCTCGTGTGAAGGTTCTTTTCAGAGTGTCTCGCAAACAGGAAGCTTCAGCTCTCACAAAAACGACAAGCTTTTCCGCCGTGGCTGAGGAATAATTGGCTGCCACGTCTCTCGCTCTCACTTCCACGCGCATGCGCTGATGAGCACCCCCGGGTTGGAGTATCCGTTGTCATACAGCAGACTTCTCTTGCCTCTGGAGTTTTGCATCCACGGCAAGCTCTGTCTGACGCCCATTATAACGTTCCCGTCATGTCGGTGGGTAATGAGGCCCAGCAACGCGTGTCAAAGCTGTTGTCACGTGTGCGTCGAGTCATTTCCGCTTCGACTCACTCCAACTTCCGGCGTCGGAATCACTTGATGCATTCAGTCAAAAACGCCAATTGGTGACTTTGTCAACATGTTTGTAGTCACGATCCGATGGAATGGAACCATTACAAACGGGGTTTCCAGACACAGGTGTCTGGCCTTGATGCGAAGACTGCCTGGTCATCTCAGGTTGGGCTCTGAAGTGACCATACATGTATGTGTCACCCGTGTCTTTGAGTTGCAGGTCAAACCTAACACCGCTGTGTACCCCAAGAAAATGCCAGTTGGAGCCTTGATGAGTATCTGCCCATGTCAGATTGAACTTGAAATGAGCAGGTGCCCGTTTCAACTGGTTCAGTTCAATAAACAACGGTGTCTTCTGCTCTGTGGAGATTCAGCACAATGTCGGCAAAGTGGGTGTGGGATTCTGATTGTATTGATGCTCTCGCGCTCAAACTTTCAGCGACAACGAACACAATCTGGATACCCTCTGACATGTTTGGTCCAGTCAAGGTGTGGCTGATTTTCTTTTTGAGTCCACATGTCTTTCGCCGCGGCTCGGTGGTCCGTGCCTTGGGTGGAGAGGAACGAACCGGTCACTTTTACCACGCTGTTGAAGCTTTCCTCAAGAATCCTTTTCTGACTTTCCAAGTGAGAAGAATCTATTTTTCAGGGTGACACCTGACAGAACTCTCCATCAAAATGAGTCTCCTCGAAGTGGCATGAGATTTTCTCTGCGAGCCAGTCTCAGGTTGCACCTATCATTTGCAAATGGTCATGGCATTTTTCTTTGTGTTCGTGGCTCAGCGACACAACGTAGAGTGCGTGCCTCGTGCCTCGAGTCTGTGTGATGTGCACACACCCATCAGATTCATGCTGACGTTCGTGCGATAACCAAATTAACCCGATTCCGGAAGAGATGTGGTCAAAGTGGCTGAGACGAATTGATCGCAAATTGCGCATGGGGGCGATGTGAACTTCGCAGTCATCTCTGGCTTCGTCTCGTGGTGTGGTGAAGGCACCCCTTGACCCGTGTATGATTGTTGGGAAGTACGTGGAAGCACTGCAGTTCCGTATGTCATTGACTCACCATTGTTTCACGGTTGTGGTCCTTGCTTGTTTGCTGGAAAGACTTCGCCTTGTGTCCGTCCTTCGCGAGACTTTCATGTGCATCACTGGAGCCTGGATAGTTGCAAAATTTCAAATCCAATTCCGCACCAACCACTCATACAGCTCACCGTGCTGAAGCTCATGTATCAGACGTCATGTCGGAGTCAAGAATCTTGACCCATTGTGCAACACTGACTTGGATCTGACGTGAGTGTAACGTGTTTGGATGAACCTCGAGGACAGTTCCACCAGAATCGTACTTTGACAAAGGTCTCAAGATCGGTCTTGCAGGTCACTCCTGAACGGTAGATCATGGGTCTTGTCCCTGAAAAGTTTTGCGTGCATTGTCAAATCGTGGACTTCTGGTTTTCATCTTCCAATTTTGAGAGTCTAAATGTCCATGTGGACAGCAGAAGCCCATGTTGAGGCACCATGAACAGAAAGTATAGGTGTCCTCAATATCGCAGAATCCCTCCACATTAGAAAATCCGATGAAACACCAATTGCTGCAGTAAGGGTTCACCCACGCAACGCCGTGGATGACTGAATATTCGCACCACGCTCACGAGGGAGAAGATTCAGGTCAGATCACACACATTTACCATGTGTGTGATCTAACCTGAATCTGATCCCAAGTGAAAGTTGAAAGAATATTTAGTCATTCACTGCATTGTTGTGTTGGTGAAGTCATGTCTACCCCAATGTGACCTTTTTGGCATGGAAGACTGACCAGTCGGTCCACGCTTCGTAAATAGGGTGCGTGGAAGAAAAAGGTCACGGCGTGGTAGACGGAGAGTTCATTGTTGGAACTCAAGAAGCTCTTGGTGACATTTGAAGTGACCACAAACAAACATCGTGATGTTGAACACGACCCACGAAGATGATCCTGCCAACACAAAAACACGAGCAAGACAAATGTGTTTCATAAAGTGTCTCTGACAAATTTGTGCTGCAAACATGCATTTACCAAACATCAGCAGCGTCGCTGGCGGCGGTCGCGTGTGGGTGGACCTTTCAGACCCCAACCTGAAGCTGCACATGTAACTCAGGGTTGATTGGAATGAAACCACGACGCTTTGATCTCAGCACGCCAATTGAATCCACGGAAATCAAATTCAATGTTGCCATACGTTCTGAAGTTGGCTCGGGTGTAGGTTTGTGCACGGTGAGCGACAAAGAGGTTCGTTCATGTGGGCGAGGCAGAACCAACACGTGAACGCCACGGCTTGGGTCCGATGTGGCTCGGCCTTAAAAAATCAATTCAAAATTTGTTCCCCCAAACCGGACAGTCCTCTGTCCTCCTGAGCCCCTCTGGTTGAAGATTGCATTTTCCACCAAAAATTCCCACATGACAAAAGGGTAACAACAGGAAATGAGTTGCTTGGCAGAGAGACCAACTTGGGCGTCGTTCGATTTACGCGACCTGGCAACCCGGGTTGCAACAGGTTGGTGCAAATAAACACACATTTCAGCCAATCTGGATCTATCCACTGCAACCCGCCAATGAGAAGGGTTGCAGTTTGGGTTCCTCGGAATTGATCGCTGCAACCTGGGTTGGCAAATCGAACAGGGCCTAAGATTCTGGACTTGGGTGGATTTTGACTGGCGAATATGGCACCGATGACCACCAGACTCGCCAGACGGGGCTGTGCCTTGGCACAGAGAATGATTCCAGTGTGTTGTGCAGAACAGACAAAATTTGATGAAAGTGGCTCTGCGCAACAGTAGCCAGGAGATTCGTATCAGACTTACAGAAACACTGGAGAGAGCTGCACCAAAACATCAGCGCCCTCTTGGATTGCGGTGGTGTGCGTGGCAAGGTGTGGTCGTACTGGACCGAGATTTCTCACAAGTCTGTTTTCGGCCCTCACAGACACTCACTGACATGGTCCCTTCCCACACGTTTCAATCTGTTGCTCTGTGGCTGCGGAATCCCACAATGACATCAAAGTCGCCGAATACCGTCCAGTGCAGCACACGCAGGATGTGATCAGGTGCGGATCTGGGGTCTGACTCTCAACTTAGAAGCCTAAAAGAATGAAATGAAACAATTGTGCGCACGATGCTGCAAAGTTGCGGAGGACGGACATCGTAATTGTTTTAACAGGTCAGGGACCCCTGTCCGCAGAAAATCGGCTGCACTTTCACCCATTTTCACTCGGTGTGTGAACCAATGTTTGAGACACTGCCGAGAATCATTGCATCAAGTTGAGTCGGTTTGTATTGAATTACAAGCATGGTAAAATCATCCCTCTTCGCAACAAAACTCACATCAATTAGCAATGAAACGTTGAGGTGGGATTTTCAAGACGGAATCCGCTGTGTCAAATGAGGATGTCAACAACGTCGTCTTCCATCTGTTCGTTTCTCTCGAGCCATTTCAGGACGGCCACGTGTGTCTCACAGGAGCTGCTTCCTCGAGTGAGGATCCCACGAACTTCCTGTCTCACCTGAGCCCTGGACTCACATGTCCCTGAGGTGCTCCGGTGGATCCAGGGGAGCTGACCCTGAACTCCGATGTCTCAACTCTCCTGGTTGGGTGCGAAGCATTTCTCAAGGTTGAAATCCCCCCTTCCAATGTGCGCGCCTGACCCTTCTTGCTGAATTTGTTGGAGAAGCGTGAGACAAGCGAGCGACACGAGTCCGGCAGTCATCAGGCAGATCCACTTATGCGCCAGGCCCCTCCATTAGACCCATTATGGTGTTAGCTTTTTGTCATGAAGAACATCGCAGCTGCTTCACGTTGTTGTCCTTTACACCGGATTCCCAAGGTTCGGGTTCTGGTCCGTGAGATCCGGAACGTCCGGGTTGACGCACGTTACGACACGCGCGCTGTTTCTCTGTGTTTCTTTCTGTCCTCCACCTGTTCCCTCCTTCTGGCGACATTCCGTTGAGAGGATTAGGCTCGGATTTTTTCTGCGCGCGCACCTGAACGGGCACCCTCGCTCGCCTCAACTTCCTTGTTCGTCTCTGGCTTTGAGAATGTCACAACAGAAGCATTTACTGTAGTGCATATATTTCTGGATTGCACCGCTGAGAGCCGACATGACATGCTTGATCTCCATGTTGAATTCATGTTGAAGGAAGAAAGAACAGAAGTTAGTGAACCATATTGTTCTGTGACTTCCAGAATTTTACAACTTGAATTTTTCTCCGTACATGTACCTGGGTTTTTCTGAAAGGTGAAAATGCGCATGACAGCAAGTGGAAGAAAAGGAGAGCAAATTCTCCCGAATCGATCCTGTCTTGAAATTGTATCCTGATCAGACTAATTCAAATTCCTGTGATCTGAATTTGATACAGCATCGACAGGCTGTCTGTTCCTGTTTTGCTCAAATCACCGTGATGCAGTGAAGAACGTAGGGTTTTTGCTCGAACCTTGCGAACACAATTAGTGCTATCCACGTCGACTTTACGAGGCTTCTGTTCCGCGCGTGTGGAGGGCTTCCATCCCTACTTCAGACGCAATATGACTCGCTTCTGCAGTGCAGCCAAAGAATGACGTTCATGTCTTCACTCAGTGTTTCTCTTTCAAAACGTGCTTGTTTGGCTTTGCTGACGGAAGGGGGGAACTTCAGCCCACAGAACAGCTAATGGAGAGAAGCATGAACCGAGGCTCCGGTGAGACAAAAACGATCTGAGACAACTGAAGCCATGTCAGCGCAGATGTTGCACCTGGAAGTCAGAACCCGACACCTCCCCAGATAAACTCATCTCGATTGCGCATGCGCCTGGAGATTCAGACGCGCGCTCGATGTTCGTGCAGGGACAAACCTATAGCAGACTTTCTATTGTGTGTGGCACCAGGGCGCTGTACCGTTTCACGTCGCTGAAACCTAGCAACGTGAAAGTGGCTCGTACTCAAGACACAAAATGATTTCCTGTGTTTCCTGAGGACATTCCCTGCGTCCACACCACGGCAGACTGTGTCAGCAACCTTATCGTTGATGTTTAGTGACAGAGATAATTTGGCTGAAATGAGCTATAGCACCCACAGAAGCTCTGTCTTTGCGTCACAACCAACCTTATTTTTGCATCCCAAACGACCGAATCCAGGGGACGTGGGGACTTTGATCTGGATCTGAACGACAGAGACTCCGAGGAGACGCACGTACAGAACACGAGATCTGCGACACAATTCCCTGGGTGTGATGTGATGAGCACTTTTTTGATCAGACCTTCTGTCCAAAATCAACACCAGTGGACGCTCAAAGCCAACAAACGACAGAAACGTGACCTCACAGTGCAGTCAAAACGTTTTGTCTCAGACGTGGTCACCTTCAACAATCCCCCAAACACCCCTTGCTGGCAGCTACCAAACCTTCGCGACGTTCATTCGTCGTACACTCCTGTTTCTATTGTAAGCAGCGCCAACTCGCACTTCCACAAATGAAAAGAAAAGGCTTTTTTATCTTTCGTCGCCATGCAGGACATCTCGGTCCTCCTGCAACCGCATAAATAATGGAGAAGTTCTTTCCACCTCTGACAGTCCGCGGATGTCCCCAGCTGGTCTTTTTCCGCATTCAGGTGACACAACACGCGTACAATAAAATATCAATGCATTATGGAGTGGGCAAAGCAAGTAACCATCATGTCAAGGGACACCGGATCCTGTGGCCGGGTCACATCTCACGCGTACGAGAGGCAGATCATATGTTCCTTTACTTTACCTGTTGATTCTGAAATCGTGTTCATCTTCGAACGAGACGCTTTTTTCCTTGGCTCGTTGGCCGTGCCTCTCCTGCAGCAGACCCGTGGGCGCAGACTCGCCCCTCGTGAGCGCATGCGCGGGATCACGTGACGGGATCGTTGACCAACGCCGCTCGACGAACCCCTTGCGCCGCTCGAGCCCTGCGACGGAGAACGCCAGCGACGCCGAGCGCACGTGGCGCTGAATGCGACGCCATCGGTCGCGCGCGCGCACGCGCTTCAGCTTAGATGGCGCTCGCTTCGCCTTGTTGTACTTGTCGCCGGAAGCGGCGGAGCTGCGTCGGCTCGGCTCGCCCGTGTCGCCCGGCATCGTGAGCCCGCACGGGCCGAAATCCGCATCGAATCCTACAGTTGCATCGTGTGAAATGTGCTCAAATCGAGGAGGTTTTCCTGGCCATCTTGGCAGAGATAGCCGAGTTCAGTGATTCACAGAAAACTCCAGATGACGTTGTGTCTGTGGCGTGACCTGCGGGCGTCGTTCACTCCCGTCAAAGCTCTTGCAGCAACAGGTTCAGAAGCGAATCCACTGCTGCTCAAACACTTCCCCACTTGTGTGGTACAGCATTTCTCGCGACGAACCAACAACAAGTTTTTCTCTCTCTCCTCTTCACGTAAGAATCACACACGGTTCCGCACAGAATCGTGAGAACAAGAAAGTGTCTCGAGTAACGCTGTTGTTGCTGTCTCCCTTTGAGCACACCGCGAACTGTCGACAACTCCACCGAAGCCTTCTGCTGGGAACTTTCGGAAGCTCCGCAGAAAGCAGCATAGTCTCGTCTCTAAACCAAATTGATTGCAGAACCAGAGGTAAATCTCGCAGATGAGAAGAGTTTCGTGATTCTCAAAACGTTGTCCTTTTGTAGCAAATGAGTCCTTATGAGCAATAATCTAATCATTTGGAAGCTGTACAATAGCAAAAAAAAAAGCTGCTTTGCGAGCCGAGGGTCTGCGGTTCTCCAAGACGCTGTGACAAGTGCGGACACCCGTTGTGCCTCGGAGCCTGTATTGTTAAGTCAATGTTGTCCAATGTTTGACAATATGTGGTGCTCAAGGTGAGTGGTCCGCACCGCACTGAGCGCATGCGCAGCTCTGAACTGCGCCGCGTCCGTCAGTGCGTCAGCGTCAGCGTCTCCACATCGCGCCGTGTCGCGCTTCTGTCGTCCCCATGGCAACGCGTCGCGCTGCTGGACTCCGTCGTCCTCAGCAGGTTGACATTAACACATCAGGTGAACATTACCTTATCACCACGTCACGTCTTCTGAGGCTTTCTCATTCAGCTCTTTTATCCTATTATCGCGAGGTTGTTGGTTTGTCAGGGAAGTATTGGACAGCTTCGCCTGGTGTTGAGCTTCACATGTCGCACGCGCAAAAAGTTCTTCCGACTTCCATGCGCAATTTAACGCAGCACCGTTGCGGTGGAAACCACGTCACGCCAAGCATGTGCCTACCCTCTGCTATTTCCATTGTTGGATCACTTGTTCAGTTCCAGAGTGACACGTTCCAGTTTCGACCCAAAGGGCCTGTCACGTGCAGCGCCGAGAGCCAAAACGTTGTGCACGAATCTGCCCACAACAGGCGAAAACGAAACGCGCGAACACTGGCGAGTTTCAGCAGATGCACGCATTCCATGTTCCGTCCGTGGCTGACGTAAACCACGAAAAGGAAGCATCTGACTTGTGTTCTTCACCTCTTCAGGCATCCACAGTACCACGTGCTTGAGTTTAGCTGATTGGTTGACAGTGACACACAGCACCAGAAGGACCTCCTGCCACTTCATGTCTTGTTCCGTGTGTTGTGAGCTTTCCACGGAGCACTTACGTGGCAGGCAACACGGGTTTGCTCAAACTCCCCACTGTGTTGTCAGCCTCAAATGGGAAGCTTTGCTTCGTTAGGTTTCGTTAGATTCTCCTACTTTGTGCTGGTGACAGTTTCGTTGGCTCACAACCACCGAAACAGCAAATTCATCGTGTCTCGTGCAGCCTTTGGTGTCTTGGAGCCTTTTGTTTTCATTCATTTTTCCAGAGGGATGGAAGGACCGCAGGGTCAGTGTGTGCACGTGTCTTTCCTCGCTCAGTGGGTCCTCCTGGTTCTCTTCGCACATGGAGGGAAGTTTTCTCACAGTTTGCGCAGTTATTGTGTTGAGTCTCCTGAGGCTGGACAAAAGGAGTCACCAGCACCTTTCACTACAGGACGGGAACATGTTTTGTTCTTCCCCACAATGAAACTGATTGGAAGGTTTCTCGCGCAGCTGCAGCGACAGCGAGTTGGTTGTTCCAGCCGTGTAAGCCGACCTGACCTTTCCACCGAGCAGAGCCACTCGGAGGTTCTCTGAAGATTCTCAGCCATAATGAAACCTTCAGGCGAAAGACGAACGCCTCCGCTGTGTTTCACAGCGATGAGACAAAGTCTCCAAAGAGAAGAAGAGCGAAGCCCTCATCCTCGTCACGAGCGAGAAAAAAAACATTTTGCTGGAGAAACCATCTTCCTCCAAGGGACACGCATGCGCTTTGAAGCCGTGAGCTGCAGGTGAAACACCTTTTGACTCACACTGAATGTGCCAACGATTCTTCGGTTTGCATCCGAGTTCGCCAGGTCAATGTGCTGAGAACAGTCCTCAGCTAATCACCCCTTTCTCCTAGAGAGAAACGAAAGGTCAGAGTGGCCGTGTAAACCCGAGGCCTTGTGTGTCTCCACTTGCAAAAACCGTGCTGACTTCCGACACAAGGAGCAACAGGTTTGAGTCAACTGCAAGGACTTAAGTTGACGGAGCACGACAGGTTTCGTTTCGGCCAAGAGTGTTTCTGACTTCAGGTGGTTTCCCACCGGGGTTTTCACACATTTCACACTTATTTTGAAGTTCAGAAATGTTTCAAAAGTCTCTTTTGCATTCACTGCAGACTCACAAGCGAAGAACGTATGCCAGAGTGTGAAAGACACGAAAACACACTTTTGACAATGTCAGCTATTTTTGGAAAGTGTAACAGTACCCATTTGCAGCGAACGAAAGCAAGTTAGGTTCAAAACCAGCGAACAATTGAATTTGAATGGAAATAGCTTTGACAGTCAAATTGAAAAGGTGTGTCTTCATAAGAGCTGCATGCACCCTGGTTTCATCTGTGCAAAAAGATGCAACTTTCTCCACAGATCGAAGAGTGGTTCGGTAAACATGGAAAACAGCGTTTCACGCCTCGAGCCCGCGCTGTCGGAGGTTCCTGTTTCTGCACGAAGCCTTCAGCAGGGATTCCGCCCGAATGACAATGATTTTCTTAATGAATATAGACTTTAAAAATAGTACTCCGCAGACCTACATTTCCCCTTTTCTTTGTCGGCTTTGACAAGAAGGTTTTGCCTCTGTGAACATCGATTGATGTTCCTTGAACCAAAAATGTGAAAGTTCCTGTGGCACACGGTGGGGGAATCTGAAAGTACTCGGCACCTCAGCAAGAAGGTTTATGTTTTGAAAGCATTTCCACTGAAAAGTACAAGTGTTACTTTTTGCCTCTGCACACCTCACGCAGGTGCAGGGCTTTTCCGTTCCTCGGCTTCTTCGCAGCCTCTTGTGAACCTCTATCTATCAGGCGGCTGTTCACGGGAAGAGCGACAGACGCGGGGACGTGGCCACGACACGTTGATGGAGCTCCTGTGCAGGTCCCGCCCACTCCCCCTGCAGTGGTCGTGTGCGCCGTGCAATTTCGTGTGTTTGACGCACCCGTGTCAGACGCGCCCTTATTTGACCCTGTTTTCTGGTTTCAAGGCTCTACAAAAACAAAGAAAATGCCAACCCATGTGTGAGACGCCTTATTTTGAGCTAAATTTTGGGGAAAATAGGTGCATGGAAAGCACGAAGCCCTTGCGGTGTGACATGCGCGGGACAGGAAAACTTAGGCCGCACGATGGGTTAATTGTTGTACTCGTTGTACTCACACATTGAAGAGGGCTCAGACCCTCTGCCCAGCCACAGTGTTCACAACTACTCCACTCGGTGCAAACCTTTTCACAGCAAATTTGGCACGAAATGGAAGAGTTGGAACACGACACGAACTCTCATGAAACGAGCGAAGTCCCACAGCTTCCATGATTGCCAAGTTGAAAACGAGACCCTTTTGCGACGGACTCTAAATGTGCGTCCCTGTCTGGGTCGCTGTATCGTGTTTGCGTCGTGTTGGGAATTATCAGTGGAACATGAGGAGCAGAGATAATGAGGATGACGTGATTCTCCCCGCGCACACCTGTGCTCAACGGCGCAGAAGATGCGGCTCGCCGCGCCTGCCAAATAAGCTGTCAGAACGGCTTGCGCAAGACAGTTGTTCAACCTGAAAACATGGACTCGGTGTGTGTGTGTGTGTGTGTGTGTGTGTGTGTGTGTGTGTGTGTGTGTGCGTGTGCGTGTGTGTGTGTGCGCAGGTGGTGCAGGTGACCATTCTTCAGCTGAACGCACTCACAGACAGGCCCTTCTCATTAAGACACAATCAGCTCAATCTGCGTCAACCTGCGCTCAAGCGAAGAAAACCCTGCGAATCAGTCCACGAACTCCTTGCACGGTCTCTATTGGCTCGGTTGAACCTTTTCTAAATTTTGCCTGTGCAGAGTAGAAGGAAAGCAGCTCCTTTTTCAGCACCGCTGTTCATTTCCTTGAGAAGGATGTTGGCTGGTCCCTTCCACATGATCCAGTAATTAATTACCAACACAAAACTACTTCACTTTTATCAGCTTGTCAATAAAAGCGGCCCAGGTAGAGAGAGAAAAAAGCTGTTCTGCGTTTTTGACATGTTCTCATGTTGTCCTGAGATCTTGTGGTGAGAACTCAGAAGTCGTTGACAGAGACACTTTTCACGCAGAGAAAGAGACACAGCACTGCAGGTTGTGGAGACTAATCATGCTGGGCGCCCAACTGCAAATGTCACGCTGTCGTTTGTGTCCGAGAACGGAAAATTAAGATAATTGGTTGTGAAGTCTGCGAGAGTCGTTGTCCTCTTTTATCCGCTGTCACTCAGTCTTTTCCCACGCGATGAGAGTCTGTGTGTTCTCTTCGTGCAGGAACATGAACAGGTGCAGGACAACGGACTCGGATCAACCGCCATGGCACCTCAATCAACTCAACCGCGAGAAGCGCAGTAGGTGCTCGCTAAAACTGGCAACTTCTTGTGTCATCGACCTTTTCTTGCGTCACACAAACTTCCAAAAAAAGAGTTCTGCATCGCCACGGTCACGAAGCCTCCAGAAGTGAGTTCACACACGGAAGAAAACCAGTTCCCGTTCAATCACACAACTCTTGACCAAAGGTCTCGAAACGTCATGTGGTTTCACAGGAACCATTCTTGCAGCCTGTGCGAACCCTTGCTAGCCACTTCAAACATCTTGAAATGTGAGATGAGCCAATCGTTCCCAGGTCTCACTTTTTCGCTCACCTGGACGTTCTCTGTTGCCTGGCATTTCCAGTCACATTGGTCGCAAATGGAATCGTGTTGCCATCTCTTGGTTTCAATGGTACTGCATCTGCATGCTGCTCTTTTCGTCCCCACAGCATCTGTCGCAACAACGCAGACTGTAAACAACAAAACCACACACTGACAGTCACTGAGGCAAAACGGCAATTTTCACTTCCTCTCCAGCGGTAGCTCGATGTCGTTCTTGGACCGTCGATCACTTCTTTCACTGTGATCGTGATCTTGCGCAAACCTGGCTCTCCCTTTCCAAAACATCCCTGTACATCAGGAAGCCGCGTGTGCGATGAAAGTCTGCACGCACTCTGAGCAGATTTGGAACCTGAATTGACACTTCTGGGGCAGCAAAATCTTGGAAAACAACAGAGCTTTGATTCAGGTGTTTGCGCTTCAAACTCCACGAGGTTGTTCGTCAGGTGAGAAAATCGCAACACGAGATTTCGCACAACTTCCAACAGCTTCAGCTTCTGACAGATGGCAGCAGCTTCCTTCTCCTCTCTCCTTCCTTTCCAGAGGAGTTTGGATGCGGCCTTCGCATTGCTCGTGGAGCAGAATTCGAATTGTACGAGCCCACCGGCTACACAACATTCGGGTGAAGTTCCGCCGTGGGCGGATTCACCGATGCTAGATCTATGCGAGTGACTGTTGCACTGGAAAAGGAAGCGGATATCAAGAAGGAAGAAACCCGCGGTGACAAGGCATTCGTCAACATATTGACTCCCACTGATGTGGGATGCGCTTTCCCATGCAAAAAGCTATGTCGTTGTGTTTTTGCACGCACGTGTGAAGTTTTCGTTCCATTGTTGGAAAATCCATTTTCTCTGTGCAGTGGTAGGACATCATGTCTTGTCAGTATTCTTCTTCGCTCACGAAATTGCTTTGATGGGCTTTTCTGATGAAACGAGAGAAGATCATTCATGATTCAACGGACGTCTTCGAGTGATACATGCACTGAGAGAATGTTCGGTGATGTTCTGACAAACACACGACGTCGACGATTTTGAACTTTGTCAAGAAAGAGTTGAGTTTTGCGGCGGTCGTACAGTGAGCGCGAGTCCACGCTGTTGCCGTCGTAACTCTTGTTCATTTTCAAGGTGCGTCCCCCTGTTCCCCCCCCCCACCCGTGGGTTCAGGGCCCATGTCCTTGATTGGTGCTTCCTTGGACCAATGACGTGAAAAAGGACACAGGACGTCTGTGCAGTTTTGGTTTGAGTAAATCAAAATGCCTCAACAGAAACTGAGACAGTGGTTTGTTTGCCAGGCTCTTTTCATGAGGAATCTTTGGCCAGCACGCGAACCATCGTCATTGACTCTTTACCAAGCACTGGATATCAGAAACACGCTTCTTCACGCACGCACTTTCATGACACCATGAAAGTTTCCCACTGCCTGATCAACTTGCTGTTTGCACGGCCTGGGCATTCTTTACCGAACATAATGTGAATAATTTGTAAAAATTTACGAGGGTCATTCTCATTTGGTTGACATTTACACCGCGCATGCGCTGGTCGTAAAGTTGACGCTGTTGACGCTGAGCACAGCGCTTCCCTTCGTGGATAAGAGTTCTCCGCTGGTTGGTCTCGATCGTTCAGTCACGGCTCCACGACATTCAGAGAATCAAAGTTAAAAATCTACAGCGAAAATTTGCACTTTGTTTCTGTTTTTGATTGATTATTCCTCTTGGTCCGTTTTGTTTCGCAGTCTCAACGAACACTTCTTTGTTCGCAGTTGAAGCCATTCGGATTGTTCCTGCCAGACAAGAGAGATTCCGTGTGTTTCACAATGTTGGACGTTCAAGACAACACGAAGAACGTACAATAGTAAATTCAACTCGTTGTTTGCTTCCAAGAGTGATGAAAATCAGTGAGGAACCCGCGCCCATCTGCGAAGATAAATCCAGCAAAGTTTGGTTGGAGGCAGATGGAGTTGCTCCGTAAGTCGAGGTGCCTGAGGGAAACAAATGCTTCAGGTTGTTGCGCCGCTGTCCAATATGCAGCCCCTTTAAGCCTCCGCATCCTGGATGCGGAAATTATCTTGGTGCGCTTCAGGAATATCAAAAAACAGCGATTCTAGCGAAGGATTAGAAGAGCGATTCACCTCCCGTTTTAGAACATCCGAGCGTATCAAATTTCCTAATTGGAAACCAAACACGTCGTGATGAAACTGCGATCAAAGAAACAAACGGAAATTATCTGTTGCTCGTGCCACACTGTGGATTCACACCGACATGAGTCGCTCTGGCAGCAGCGGCGTGCGCAAACCGATATATCGGGCTGAAACCAATTTGCTGCAGAACCAACCACGTCCCAACAGAGTTGCGCTCAACTAGTTGGTGGATCCTGCAAAACAAGCCGCTTTGCTTTTCCAACAGAGACACTTAATTATGATCCACGCAGTCAGAGCGCTCGCTGTCTGGCGCGGCATGCAAAGGTCCTAACCCTGGACGGTTGAATCTTATCTGTGCGCCATTCGCCGATCCGGGCAACATCCTAAAACGTCGGGTCTCTGCTGGGGGAGCCGCAGCTCTATTGTTCCCAGATTGATGTGTGTTTATGAGCGAGAGACACCTTCGCCCAATCAGCATCCGGCGCGGCCCGCCCATGTTTACGCGCGCGACGTGACGCGACGTGACCCGACGCGCGATGGAGCACGTGACCCTGAGCGTCGCGTCGTGCGATGAATCGACGACGCGGCGCGAAGCGCGGGAATCGCTGACGCGTCCATTAATTAACGCTTCTCACGTCTCCGTCGTTTGTTTCGAGAGCGATGCTCCTACCGGGATTAATCTCTGCGTTAGCCGAGGGAGAAAGTGATGAAGCGTTTCCAGGGGCCATGTTTTTTGCGTATCGAGTGTTGTAATCCGATAGCTTTATTAGGCGCTGGAAAACTCGTGTAATCGTGTAGCGTCGCATCGCTTCAGGTAAAACGCGCTCCCTCCGCTGTGACAAAAACAGGTTCGTTTGCGCTGCAGCACAGGCATTGAAAGGACAACCGCTGTTGTTGCCGGCTTCATAATCCTCACACAATGGAATTTAATCTGGATTAATGCTGCCCTGTTTTGATATTTATTGCGTGCGAGAGAACAGCCTCCCTGCATCTGGCAGAATGTCACACAAACCCAACGTAATTACTTTTTCATGAATTTGTTGGGATAATGTTATTAAAGCGAACGGGTAGTAGTAGATCTACTCGTACCGCCTCCCAATGAAATCACGAGAGCTCGAAGCGTATCGATACTAACGATACGCCGTGCGTGGGTTTCCGCAGTCGTGCCAAGTTCGGTGTTTTCGAGTTTGAAAAGCAGTCGGCGGAAGATGGATTGGTTAACCTGGAGAGACATGAAGCCAACACATGGTTCCCACCCACCTGCTGAGCTGCTTCCTGCGCAGTCTGTTCAGACCAGTCCCGAGCTGTGGTCAATACACAAGTCCACTCGGTTGTTGTTGGTTTTCAAATTTGCAATGGTCAAATCTTTTGGTGGCGCACGAGCCAAATCACAAGAAACTCCTGCCAAAGATAACGATGTCAACAAAAGTGAAGGTTTCTTTGCTTCGTTTGTTTTGCACTTTGTCTTTGGATGAAACATCCGAAAACACTTCCCTTTCTTTGCAGAAAGCTAAAACGTTTGCCAGAACCAAAAATTTGGAAGTCTGACGAGAGCTATGTCGAAGTCCCAAGGCCTCCAGGAGCACCCACGTTGACTTTCGTTTTTGCCGCTGGATCCGACGGGAGCTGTTCGTGGAAGGTGCTTCAGGGTGGACAACGTTCATTCACAACAGACACATCGCACATGGTGCCCAAGCCAACGAGAACAAAGATGCTCTATCTTCAACTTGCGCGCACATTGACTTGCAGTGTGAATCGCCTCACACGCAGACCTCAGGCTCACCAGGAGGCTTTGGGTCCGGTTGGCGCTGAATTGCTGCATTAGTCGTCGCGGCGCGGAGTGCGCATGTCTCCGCTGCTTAGCCCGGCGCGCGGCCCCCATTACCCGCCCCGGCGACAGACGGACAGCGTCCCGACAGCTCCACTCGCGTCATCCGTCACTGCGCGCCCAGCGCTAATGGCTCGCAATTAATTGTTAAAAACGTCAACTGCGCCGACGTTTTTCTGTGACAATTCAGCAAAACAGGGATGGCGCGGGAGTCAAACTGTTTTTGTGGTCTGCAGGACCCTCAATACCTCCCCCAGTTTGGTTCAACATGGAAATTCTGTGGCCCATCTGGTTGTTGTTCCGTAGACTACAGAGAACCTCTTAAGCACTTGCGCATTTGCGTCATCGATTGTCACGTGTCACGGACGGTTCTGCTGAAACTCCCTATTCTTGTCAAAATCTGCTGAACCGCTCGCATGCACAGAGCGTTCTGTTCCCCGCCTCAGAAAGAATAGCAATGAACTCTTGCTGTCATTTTCTGCGTCCTCTACAGGGCGACGAAAGGACGCCGCGATGTATGTTGCATGAGCAGCTTGCATTTCATGATGGAACTTGAAATCAGCTTCACAAACCAATTATCTGAGGAGATAGTTGATGTCAGTTTTTATGCATATGAGCTGCCTTGAGCCTTTATCAGGAAATTAACTGTCATTAGCGTTGTGATGCCATCCTGACTAATGTGTACACTTAAAGGCATTAGCGCTTCCTTCGAGATCTTCCGCTTCCAAATGCAAACGAGGCAGACGAGTCAATCCGCGGCGTCAGTCTGCGAGAGTGCGCGCGTCACTTCAAACAAGAATGCTTGAACAAACATCAAAACAGAGTTGGGAAGAAAAGGGTGAAATACGTACTCAGGGTAGTTTTTCCACGTCTTCATCTTGGTCTGGACTAAGGCACACGACCTGAGGTCCGACGTGTCGACGGCGCGACGACGGGCGACCGGTTGTCGTGACGACGCCTGGCTGCCGTCGGCGGCCTCGGACAGCGACGCGAGGCCGGAGCTCCGCGAGCCGAGGAGGCCGCCGCCGTGCGACGGCGTGCTCATGGCCGTCGACGAGCGACGGCGCGCCGCCGTGTGCCGGGACGCCGTGGCGCCGATCATCGGGCTCGTCGGCGGGGGAGGCTCGTCCTCATCTTCCCACAGCCCGTTACTGCCTGAAAACACAACCAGCAAAAACACATTGATCAGAGACAGTCTGGAGACGGACTCCACGAGTGTGATGGCGCAGGCAAAGCTCGCGTGACACTTGAGATGAGCGGACCGACACGAGGTTGGCAGTTTGAAGGCTCGGCCCATGTTGGGACTCCACTCCAACTCCGGAAAATTCTGAACAAGTTTTCACTGAAAGACGCAGCTTGGTTCGTAGCTACTTACCCTCTCAATGTTTGAAAAAATAAACTCTCGTTTCGTTTGGGTCATTTTGTGTTCTGTGTGCCATAAGAATTGATTGCGTTTCACCATTCACGGAAGTGTGAGGTTTGCATCTACAAACGGTGCTTTTGTATCTCGATGTGAAGCTTTTATTCTCGTGCACGCCTTTGTCTTGTCTCCTGCGTCTCCACTTCCTTGACGACCGAGTGCCGCTCATCGGGGATTTGCACCCACATTCTTTCTGAGCCCATTTGAACTGCAGATTGCTTGCAGCAAAAACATTGTTTCATCAAATGAAATTGCAAAGCTCACGACACAAACAGATTTGATTTGAACCTCCTACTCGTGTCCAAAGGTGTGAAGAGACAAATCTGCGTCTGCACCTGAGTTGTCAAAGCTGCGGAGAGACATTTGTTGCGCGCAAGATGTGCAATGGATGGGCATCATTACTGTAGACACTAATTGCTGCCTCCATACAAATTTTGAGAACAATCCCCTTTGTCTGCCTGACGCTTTTTCAGCGCTGGGCCCGTGTCAGGAAGAAAGAAACCCATCTGGAAATAACCAGCTCTGTGTGAAGCAATTGCAGGGGAAGACAGATCGATACGAATTCTATCTTAAACACATCGAAATTTCACACAGTACAAGTGTTTTCCTTTGATGTTCATCGATCACTAGGGTCAATATTGGTGTGTACCTTGGGACGAGTCCGGTCTCCGACTTGGAGCCGAGATGTGAACTCTGCTGACCACGTGTTTGAATTTCCTATTTTTCGGGAAGATGAGGCTTTATCCTACAGGGGAGAACAGCTTGTTCTTGCTCAGAAGCATTTTTATCACTGCCAGTGGTACAAAGGCACTGTGCTCTCACGCAATCGATAGCACTTGATTTTATCAATATCACATATATTTTTCTCCTCATGCAATGATCTACTCTGCGCAGGGCTTCGAACATATTCTCCGGCAGTGTGGTCTCCGTGATTCCGCAATGGGTCTGAACCGTTTTTGTGTCTTTGCGCGTTGCGTATTCAATTGGGAACCCCTCCATCTTGTACTGAATCGAAGACTCACAAAGAGCGTGTCACATAAATGTCGTTAGATTGGAATCGCGGCAAAAAGAGTCTTAAGAAACACGAGGAAAATGCTTTCACTTTGTTTCTCCAGCGGTTTGTAAGTGCTGAGGCTGTAAGTAAATTCATAAACCCAGGAGGCCCAGGTTCAGTCTGCGCCAAACGAGGGAAGGCTTTGATTTGCGACCGTTCCGCTGAAGACCAAAATCGTTGTGCATGTAACGACAACACTGAAGTGAATTGACCCATTTTATGGGCGTATCGCGTGTTGCCTTCCAGAACTTTGTGGCATCGTAGATACTATCTGTGTTGGCGTGCACAGAGCCAAGTACGTATGGGAAAGGTTAAATCCATCTACAACAGGTCCGCTACAGCTTCAGCGAAATTGATAGCACGCTATAACTGGTGCACTGACTTGTCTCGTATTAAAAGGGAATCGCTCTGCACCGTTTCACTGCAGGGTGTGTACCACTCTCCAGAACCCTGCAGTTCAGACCCCGGACTTTCGAGCACACCAGAGCACAACGTTTGAATGTCCCTTTGTCTAGGTTTTCGCTGGCACACATACGCACACACACCTCACTGCAGACCCATCCAATTACAGTTCGCAAACACCACGCTTGATTACATAGCAAAGAATTTCGCCAGATCCAAACAAGATTCCCGGCCATGTTCCACTCCGGTTTCCACCTGGATTCTCCATTTCATTTCCATTGTTCAAACCTTCTGTTCCATTCCACTTTCCCGTGTGTCCTTCGCCGTGGGTGCTGCTGTCTCCTATTCACTCAAGACTTGTAATGGAGCCGTTTTTTCGACCTACACACGACAAGGCCATATTTAAACAGCGACTGCCAAAGGCGAAACTGCCATTAGTGGCTAACAATATAAAATGCACTCATTACAACATGGTTGTGCCCATGAAGAGAGCTCTAAAATTGTTAGGCGGCGGCACAAGAGCTCATCACACTCATCTGCAGTCAAGCCTCCTGGAAGCGCGCTTGATGACAGTAGATTGGCCTGGACCGAAAACCTGAGGTCCTTTACTGCGCCGTCGACCAACAAAGGTTAAGGCACTTTTGACAGTGGTTTAGTGTGTGAGAAAACGGGCTTTTCCTTATGGTTCGCTTTAATATTTGATGAGAAACTCCATGGCTACTGGTGTACTTGTGCAGGCACTTTGTCATCGCGTTTGGCTGTTGGAGAGACTTGTTGGTCATGCACTCAACATGCAAAAACCGAGACACTCTGAGACACGTGAGTCGTGTTTAGATTCTTGCGTTGAACAGGCGTTCAAAGCACAATCATGGACAGAACAATCTGTCAAAAATAGATTTTTGACGAGGCGAGAGAAAAGCAAGAGTGGGTGATTTGTTCTCTGTGTGTCTTGCACCAACGCTGCAGGGAAACCAGAGTTGCGGAGCAAGTTCACCCCAGCGCAGCTTTCTGTGTGAAACGGACGTAATACAAATTACACGGTTGAAAGCATTGTCAGGCGCAAGTTCCAAGTTATCTCGAGGGAAATATCTCGTTTCTACCCAAATAATTGCACTAAAAAGCTCCTTGTACAATTAGGACGGTAAAATGATTATTCACAGAGGTACAATTGCCTTTGGTGCTGAGCCGGCGCTCCGAGAAACTGTCGCGTACTCATCGAGAAAAAGTGGCGCGAATGAAGTCACATGCACTTCAATTCCCGTCTCCCACGGGGGCCAATAAAATTAAATGCGCCCAAAATTACAGCTTTTCGCAGCGACGAAACCATCGATCCGGGCTTCCGCTGATGCACACCGAGCGCTACTAACGTTGTGACTGAGGTTGAGGCAGGAACACAAAGGAGAGAACGAGAACAAAGGGCGAAACTGAAAACGGCGACGCGAGCACAGCTGCGCACACGTCGAGTGTCGAGGTCTCCATCTTAATTGAGCCTGTTGTTTGAATATCTGTTGCTGGGAGTTTTCCTGATGTGCCCATGTCAGGCGGTGATTAGAAACGGTAGTTATGGTTACACATGCCAATACCCGAAGCTGGAGTCAGACGTGTAAATGACGGTCACAAAGGAATCCGTGAACGTCTACTGCACTGCAGAAGACAGTGAAAACGACCAGGGCAGCCACTGCAAATGGGCTGCAGATTTTTTGATGTTCATTGAGTCGGAGAAATGATTTTGGGAGTCCGGATTAACAGAGTCAATAGAAGCTTGGAATGGCTGCGGGGCCTGGAATGTTGCAGAACAAGCGAAGTTCGGAGGTTCCGCTGGATATCTGTTTGCGCAGATCCACCACTCTCGCGAGAAGTACCTCTCAGAGCAGGGCCCACCTCACGCCTCCAAATTGTAGCCTCACTCACCAGTGCTTGAACACTCCTTGAAATGTGTTTCAACACGCGGGCTCAACGCGGCACAGCTGTACAATCTGTCCGAAAGCCCAAAGCTACTTGATCATCTGGACTGTTGTGACTAAGTTGAATTTGTGCTGTGGGTGTTGGGCGAGGCCTGGTTGTCTGGAGACACATGATCTGTCGGACGGAGGTGGCGGCGTGGTGCAGCGGGTGGGACAGCAGTACCACGGGCCGGGGGCCGGGGGGCCGGGGTGGGGGGACCGGGCCACGGGCCGGGCGGGTAGGGGCCGGGGGCGCCGAATTGCGAGTTCCGTCTGCACATTCATCACCGGGGACATCCTAACTCGTTTAACTCTCATGTTTAATGGAACACCGTTTCATTCACATGTTGCTGTTCCTGATAGTGGAGGACGAACGCACCCAGCAGCAGGAGCAGCCGCCACAGGAACAACCGAGTCGCGCCTCCGTCCCTTTGTTGGACGCGGCAATGATTGCCGGACGAAACCCTCGCCTCGTCCGGCCGCACCATCGAGCGCCTGCCTGCCGGCGCACTGCCGTGGCACTCGACGTGGTTTTTCTGGCTTCCATATGGACTGCGGCTAAACTGTCTATCCAATCAAGAGAGAAGCCGTCTGCGCGGCGAGTCAACCGACCAGCAATCACACAGGCTTCAATTTTGCGATGTAAAATAATTTTCCACTTTCCCGGGGGCTCCTTTTAAAGGCCAGTAATGTGCGAAAGATGGGAGTTATACCTTCAAGAAAGTAGTTTCATGTTCAGTCGATGACAAGATGCTCTGTTGGCTTGCCCGGCATCTTGGAAGATCCAGTTGCTCAGTCTGGAAGTTCTCCCACAGCAATTGAGTGGATCTACTTTGCCAGCAAATCTTGAATCCAATGCCACTTGGATTACAGCAATCTGCACTTTGGTTCCTCACATCTGACAGACGAAAATCTGAAACCCAAGTTCCCCAGATACAAATGGCCACAAATCCCAACGTGAAGGACAAATTATTGTTCTGCTGTGAAGCAATAAAAAACAATGGCCATGTTTGGCAGGAGCTGCTTTCCTTGACTTAAGGGATCCAATATTTCCGGCGGTTCACGGTGCCCGACATGGTTAGGCTGGACGTAAACTGTCAAATGTGCCATGTAAATATTTATTGTCCAGCATTAGCCCCAGTCAGATCCCTATTCGCATCCTCTATACGCAATCTTCGGTGTTCAAATGCAATTTTGGTCCTTAAGGAACACATACCTAATGACGTTTGGCCCTCTCATGCCCAAGTTACTTTTATCTTTGTGAGTAGTCTGATGTTGCCGGCTCGCATACATAATTGATAGATCCTCCACTTTGTGCACACCGTAGGTCTTCCTTATTTCGCGTGCGCCCTTCAATAAAGGGTCAAAGAAACTGCCAACGAGAAACACCGTGCAGCTCAAGTCCATGCACGAGTGCGGTGAGCTGTCGACACATTTGCACCACGTTTTGTATGGAAACCTTTCTGTCATAAGGCCACAGCGTTTGGAGTTGACTTCTTCATGCACCCGTTGTGGAACTAGAGAGTACGAGTGAACGCAGAAAAGGGACCGTGCTCAAAACAAAGCTGAATCGCACGAGGAGGTGAATGCAAATACAAAGTTTCATGAAGTTCTTACCTTTGCGTCACACGACACACATGTCCTGAGTACTTTTCAACTGCGCATCTATATCTGTAAACAAAACCTCCAACAACCTCCAATGGCGTTGAAAAATCTCCAGCTTTCTGTCTGCGTCAACGGCAAATAGTCTTCACACACAGCAAATCTTCTCCCCAAGTTCCCAAAACTTTCTCTGGCTCGAAGTGTTGTCTCAAGAAGTTTTGAGACGCACATACGAGCGTTGGAGTACAGCTGCAGCGGCGGCAGACAGGAGCGTCAGACAAGAGCCCAGGTTTCCCTCAGCTTCTTGAGTGTTGCCTAACAAAGCCTACATCACCTCGCATTGTGGGTCTAACTACTTCCAGTTTTGCGAAGGTTTTGTACTGGGGCCGTGTATAACCTGCAAATTGGGGTGCCTTGACTAGGATAATTTTGAGTGGCATACTTCTGTCCAAGTTCTGATGCTGAGCGTCAAAGCATCACGAATTATAAA
>JAAUXT010121315.1_pt1:0-7500 | contig 41114 bp, 42 predicted proteins | sample 7278171 | NCBI WGS metagenome assembly JAAUXT01 (sample SAMN14350112, study PRJNA611818) | marine sediment metagenome | isolation source: surface marine sediment (1.8m) | place: French Polynesia: Moorea | collected 2018-08
AGTATCAAAGACTTCTGAGACTCAACATGACTAATTCTCGACCGCGCGCAAGCATTTCGCTCACGACAGTAATCATGCACAGTCTCAGAATTCTTTGATACGACTACGTACACGTCTGGTAGTTGTGCCTGTGTAGGTACATGAAGTAGACAATGCCAACCAGGAGACACTGGTGTGTTACCATTTCGGTTTCCACCTGAAATGATCAGGCACACATCATGACTTTGAGTGTTCTGTGTCATCTGATATCAATTTGAGATTGACATATGAAGACGCGTATCATATTTCTTCATGATATAGGAACGCAACGCTTCACGCCGCACACACTCGCCATCTCTTCCACACACAGCCGCAACCTCGTGCTACAGACGTTCTTGGACGTCATCCGCTTCAGCTTTTACTGGCGTTAATCCAACAGAAACAAAGCTCTTTGATGTACCGGAGCGGAGGCAGGAAGTTTGCCCTGAGGAACACACGATGATGTGGTGAACACGAGGCTCTGATGCCGCCCTCCACATCAAGGCCCAGGGGCGGATCCAGGAGCTGGTTAAGGGGTCAACCCCCTGGTTTCAGGATAGAAAAATGCGACAATTTTAAGCTTGTGACACGGGGAGTCAGTTGTTCTTTGTGGACGTGAGGAAACAGGGCCCCTGACCCACCAGATCCGCCCTGGCGTTTTGACGCTGCGCTGGTGGGCCTTGCTCCCATCGTAGCATTGGACCTAGTGTTTGTGTGCTTGTGCTGTTCTGTGAAGATCTGTTTTGCACTGCATCGCATCTTTCTGCAAGTCAAAGAGCGTCGCATGACGCTGCAGTACGTGAAGCTGTAACTGCGCGCATAGCCAGAGATCCGCCCTCCGAGCCTACCCTCGAGTGGACAAAACCTTGCGTCGGCTCAAGGAAAGAGACAACAGGGCCACACGCTCTTGGCATATTTCCCTCAAAGTGTCCCGAAGGCGGTTGGCCTTCGTCCTTCAGGACGTCCCAGTCCAGGGACAAACAACACGGAGAAAGCGGCTTCCGAGTCTGTCTGCACGTACACTCGGTCACGTTCATACAGTGTACTCGTGCGTGTGCTGCTTTTGTGCCCAAATGCCGTTTGTTCTCAGGACAGACTTGGTGTCTCCACCTTCACGGACCCGCGTGTGCGTGTGCGAATCTCTGCTTTGGACTGCCTGTTCACTGCCTCCACACACACATACATACGTACACACACACACACACACACACACACACACACACACACACACACACACACGGCGTTGAGGCTTTGTTGATTCACTACACATTGCGGCGCTGTGATCTGTTTCAGCCCTGCGAACCGTCTCGCGCCGGCGGCGGCTGCGGCGGCTGTGGGAAGATCTCATCACTTATTGAAGCCTCCTGAGCGCAGATTAAACTCCTAATTCAGCTGCTATTAATGCTACACACACCGCAACCCGACCGCGGCTCGGGTGGATCCAGGCGGGCTCAGGGTTGGGTATTCAAAGAATGTCTTGTCACGCCACCGTATTACAGGTGCATTGTGCAATTATTTTCCGTGCTGAGTTTTTGTTGTTGAAAAGTGGGTACCCTGACCCCAAAAATACATTTTTCCACGGCCTCTCTTTTTTTTTCAATGAAGACCCTCCAAAATTTTCGTGGTCTCTCTCTGAGATCAAGGTGGGCAACTTGCCCCCACCCACCCCAGATCTCACCAGGCAAAAGCATGATTTGGTCAGAGGGGTAACAGCAAGCCATGGTGAGGAAGGTGTCCGTCTCTACGGACTCAAGGTCCCTGGACCTGCCTCCCACGTGACACGCGACCACACATACGGGTCCTCAGGTTCGCTTGTTTGCTCCCTCTATTGGCGCTATCAGGCGTTGTGTTCTGGTGCTGTATCTGGTTCTCTGCCCTGAACAGACCTGGGTGCATCAAGGGGACTCCACCGTCACACCCCCAGCAAATAAAGGACCGGGCATCGGGGCCCTGGAGATGACTTTGGTGGTTCCAACTGAGGTCAAACTACGCATCAAAATTGGTTGGGTAAGGAAAAGGGATGTTCAACTTCCAAAGCTTGAAAAGCGTATGGACCAAACTCGCCTCAACGTACCTGGAGAGTGGTTTTATTCCATCTGAATGATAAGATCGCATCACTTCGGAGCGGAGAGTGCTTTTCGGTCTCAGTGTCAGGAAACGCAGTCGCATATCGATTGTCATTTTCCTGCTCTGTGTTGTTCGTCGGGTATTTGTCGTGACTGAAGCCTGCGTCCCTGTTTGTGGGTGCAATGTCTTTTGTATTCACACAGGATGCGTCACGGACGACGCCCTTGTTCAGGCAAATGGGAGTGAGTGACGCACCCTCCAATAGGCAGGTTTGGCAATTGTGAATTTTACACGTTGACGCAATGACGCAGGCGTCATCAGCGTGGCAATGGAATAGCACCGTCTGGCGCCACGTTTTGCCTTTACCCTTTGGCACTTGGAAGACATCTTGAAAACAGCCTTTCAACCTGTTTGTCTTTCATCCGTCGTTGTTTTGCTCGTTGTTTTCAGGAAGCTCTGTTGTCCTGCAGGTGACCACTGGTCACATGTACGTGTTGTGAAGTAGGTCAGTGTTGTGAAATGGGTTGATACTCCCTAATTTTCTCTCTGGGACTAATTTCAGGCACACACAAACATTCTCGTGTCACAAATCTGTTTTTGAGGATAACCAGCTCACAAAGTGCACGCAACTCGTGGCGTAAGCAGAGCATGGCGCGTTGCAAGAGCAGCAGGACCTTTCCGACAATGGTGTGGGTTCTGGCAAGCGCTGGACCTACCCACTTTTGGGTACCGTAAGTCCCACACCACCCCACTGGGGAATGGGGTTGGACCAACGCAAATTTTCAGGAGACCATGCTCTCTGACACGAAGCATGACATCAGCGCCCCCCCCCTTCCAGAATGCCATGTCTCGAACAATTGTCAGTGGACAGTACTTGTGGAGTCACTCGGAAAAACCTTGCTTGTTTGTCCCATTGGTAGTTCCCGTCATGGCTTCTGATCACGTGGAACATGGAAACCAGCCTCTCCCAACGTGTTTCCTCGGGTGTGGCATGGAACGAAGGATTTTCCCAACTCTCCTCGATGCCTCAATAATCCGCACACAGACTGACACAGGTGAGCAAATCCAGCCATTGTCACGTTGGACTCAGCCTCGTGTTCTGCGACTCATTATCCTGGATTCTGCCCCCGCCTTCCACCTGTGACCAATTTCTTGATGATTTGACAGCATGGCCTTGACAGATTGACGTCACGCGGTACGAACAAAGGACGGTTACACAAGCTAGATTTTTTTTGTCCGTGGAAGACTGAAGCGTCTCCGGCCAAAAAAAAAACACAAAATGAGGCGGTGTTTTAGTGATTATCAGGGGAGGGGGTTCACAGGAGCCCAGCCACGGTCTCAGTGTCCCCTCAGATCTGCCAGTGTGTGTGTTTGTGTGTGTGTGTGTGAGTGAGTGTGTATGTGGTCTCTATATTCTAGCAAACATAAAGCACTGGGAGGTGCTTGGCGCAGAGCCTGGTAAAAACACGACGGAATGAAACCTGCCATCCGAAGGTGAACACAGCTTTTTTGTCGGAGCACTGTGTCTGCAGTAGTGAGGACAAATTGGAACACGTGTTGTGTGCGTTCGATCATATCACCCGGCAGAACATGGAATAGAACAAAGGGAAGAGAGACAAACACTCCATGCGACGTGTGCACCACATTAGGTGTTACGTTTGGATCCAGTGTGGAGTATGCTCCAACCACAGCGTGCATCTGGGTGCAAAGTGCAGGACTTGTACCTCAGTTTGTGTTGGGTGCACCCATGTTCGTCGAAGCTTCACGCACCCTGCATGGTTCACCCCAGTGCGTGTGCGGTGCACCCATGTGAATTGGTACCCCAGCCGCACCTCAATTGGCGTTGAGTGCACCCACGTTCGTCGCACCTTCATGAACGCACCCTGCATGGTGCACCCCAGTGCACGCAGGATACACCCATGTGAGTTGCACCCCAGTCCTCAGTTCCCCTCTCTGTAGATGCACAAGATTTCTCAAGACAAGCTCGGAGATGCATCGTGTGAAAAGGAGCGCATCAGCCATGCACACAAAACTCTGAATCCAGGTTTTCAAATGTCAAGCAGAAACACCCGCACGCACACACACGCCCACACACCTTCGCACACACAATGCCGCACAAAAGCCTCACGGAGACCAAACCAAAGCAGATCCATCTTTCATGAATACAAAAATTTTCAATTCATGTTCAGCCATGCGTAATACCGGCCTTTTCACACAGTGTGCGTCATGCGTCATGTCAACGTCGTGGGCGCCACGCCAATTTCAACCACGTTGTCCATGGTGCTGCTGCACGGCGATGGAACACACGACGCGTGCAGTGTGCACCACACCTGTGACAATCTCTATCGCACCAGAGTGTCATGTTCTCACTGCACGAAATCCCACGTGTGCTGCATGTCTCATTCGGAACGTCAAGCCTGTCGTTTTTCACGTCGTCAGATGCGCAATTTCGTGACTTTTCCAAGGTTTTTTACTCCTGTGTGGCTCACCAGAAGCCACTGTTTACCTATCAGGTGGGTGGCTGTTGGGGTAAAAAGCGACGAACTAGTGACCCTGACGCACCCCGAGCTTGAAGTCCGTATTGTAGCCACAACACAACACGCACGTGCACTGACCTGCTGAAGTTGGAGGCCGCTGCCTGCTGTTGTGTGTGTGGATTCCCTGGATCTTCCTCCCCTGCTGCAGGTGCTGCAGGTGATGTTCAGAAGGAGACGCTGCTCCTGCAGTAGTTCGCCATCGCTCCTGCTGCGCTCCACCTCAGATCCGCTCCGCAACTGCAGGAACTGCAGGACGCTGGGTGCGACGCAGCTTCTTCTCCCTGCAGCTGCACGAGGCTGCAGCAGGAACTGCAGCTTTTTGCTGCAGGGACACACGGAACCTGCACCTGCAACTTGAATGCAGTCTGCACAACAAAAGTGTCACCGTTTCAACCAATGTCATTGATCAATGGGCTGTTGGGCTGGAACAATCCTCCTTTTGTGTCTGGCTCATTTTTCAAGAACAATGCTTGTGATATGAAAGTGTTCCCGCCCCCGGCCTGGAGAACGAACCGCGACGTGACCGTTTTGCGGCTCGGGATCAGACTAAGAAACGCGGGGACGAAACTCAAGACAAAGGTACTCAGTGTTATTCCGAGCAAAGTATGAGTTTCGTGTATTTTTTGAGTTTTCATCCCCAGTGTTCCTCAATGTCATTCCGAGCCACAAAACGGTCAATTCTGATACCTCCGTGGAGGGACTTGTAGTCACTTCCAAAGAAGCCGGGGCTTTGTGGAGGGAATCCAGCGATACATCACGTTTTCTTCCAGTATGCACGCTGCATGAGCGCGAAGACCCAGTTGTTCTGGTGCGCGGGCGTCAGGTGTGCGGGCGCGGCACCAGACGTGTTGCTGCAATTGGGGTGTTTCAGCAGAATTCGCCAAACAACGGAAATGTCTTTGATTGTGCGAAGTCCCTTTTGGGCGAAGCACCTAGTGGCAGTGCGGTATAGGCAGCCTGGCCCAGATGTCCCTGTCCCATGTCCCCCACCCCTGTGTACCCCCGCGGCTTTGTCGCCCCCCCCCCAAGGGACTTCGCACTGCAGTTGCCTTGAGCACTGCTTCCCTGTGATTTGTTGGATCCTGCAGATCCCTGTTGAAATGGTCACATCACAGCACAACATTTATCCCGTGTCTCCTACAATTCTCTCAGGTGTTTTTTCTGTTCAAGACGGAAACATCCGAACTTGACGCCCATGACGGGAACGCCCGAAGGCGCTCCAACACGAAAACGTCCGAACTCAGGAACTTGGCGTCTGATTCACTTGAGGTGGTGTGACCCCGTAAAGATCACGTGCAGAGGAAACGTCACTCAGATTAACGCGTGCAGAACCGAATCGCTATCGAATCCAGGCAAGGCTTTGAAATTTTGACGGTTCTCCTTGTCAGAATTTTTCAAACTATAAGGTCGGCTCTGGCGGACCAAGGAAGCTCGAAAACGTTCGACTCTCTCTCGCGCCAAACACTGACCATGCAATATTTCTTTACGTTTTATGAGTAAAACAGACAGAAACTCTTTCTAAATTCACGTTTATTGAGCACAACTGTTCCCTTACCCTTACACCGGTCTCTATTGTCCCCTGTATTCGTCCGTGACAACTCCAGCTCTGGCAAATCCAGGGTCGAGAGACGTGACCTCGATCTCGTGACGTGACCTCGATCTGATCTCTGACCGTGGCGTCAAAATTCCTACGAGGGTGGGGCGGGGGCAATTTTTACACCAAAATGAGCAAATTTTGCATCAAGATTCAGAGGGAGTTAAACTCACAAAAACGGATTTTTTGCATCATCAGCCCAAATTTCGGGGGCGTCTGAAATTTTTTTTGGGCTGTGGATCGGGGGGAACTATCCCTCCCTGGATTTGCTGGAGCGCAGAGCACGCTGTTTCGAGAAGACACAAGAGAAGACACGTCAACGGAATTGTTGCGAATCGCTTGTTTTTCATCCTGTAACTGCAATAAATTTTCAGTTTGTGAGAATAATCCTGATTGTCAGACAACAACTGAAGAGCATAGCTTTCGCTGGAGAGTTTTGAGTCCGATACTGTCGTTGCATTTTTGCCAACTCCCGTGACCAAATTCTGGACCCGTCCTGGCCGTGCGCGTTCGAGAATCCGAGAAACAGGTTTTCACACCTGTTGTCACACCAAGCGAAGAATTGGGCGTTTTGCTGGAAAAAAACTAGCCCGGAACACCGACGCCATTTTCACACTGAAGCGTCAATGGCAAAATACAGAATCCGTCCCCAGCACCAGCCATTCAACACACAATTTGACAACTCCTTGATCAATGCGCACAGCCAAGCCAGATTTGGTCAGGGAGTCAATCCTGGATCCTCCAACTTTCCATGGCTCGTCCACGATTTGTGAATACTTCAAGTTAGTTTCAGATACTTTTTTCAGGTCGAGCTGTCTCGACTGAATACTGCGGATCCTCATTTTGATGTCCTCATGACTGTTGTATTTGACACTCTGTATCACCACGAGAAAATGCAGCAGTTCGGAGAAGTCTGGCAGCAGTGACGGAGAATCACAGTGCTTGGAGCCAGATTTGTTCTACAAAGTTGAATGTGGGTTTCTTCCCTGGTGGGTTCGACCCATTGACCAAGTCCTGGATCCGCTCTGCTTGAGTTCAGGCTCATCCTGTGATACTGACCTTGAGTTCACTGTGACCTTGACCCTGGATCCCTCCTGTGACCTCGATCCTGGGCCTCTTCCACATTTTTAACACATCTTGTTGCTGCAGGTTTCATGCACTGCAGCGTTAATCCTGGGATCCTGCAGCATGTGGTCTTGATCCTGCAGGATTCTCCCGCTCTGAACACTGCGCGTGGGAACAGCGAGGTTCAACACATGTGTGAGGTTGAGCCGGCGCATGCGC
>JAAUXT010121315.1_pt1:12500-41114 | contig 41114 bp, 42 predicted proteins | sample 7278171 | NCBI WGS metagenome assembly JAAUXT01 (sample SAMN14350112, study PRJNA611818) | marine sediment metagenome | isolation source: surface marine sediment (1.8m) | place: French Polynesia: Moorea | collected 2018-08
ACAAAAGGCGTCGGTAACTTGTTCCGCTTCGCGCTGAAGTCTGCACGAAAAAAGCCTCTTCACATTCAACACCTCACAATAAATTTCCAAGTAATCTTTTGCTCTGGCTTACAATGCAAATTTACTAATGGTTGTCCATGAACTTGGGTTTTTATATTGGTGAATCTCCGTGCTGCTGTACTAAGTAATTACATCGCAATTCAAAGAACATAAATGGTTTCCAGTGGATCCAGGGGTCGCAGAACCTGGAGCTCCCTGACCCCTGAAAATTTTGATCATTCTCAGATGTTGTCACGTCACCCACCATCCACCTCAATGAAAGAAATTTTTGTCAATTTAGTTGATTCAATTTTTTATTCGACGGGATTGTATTCCTTCTCCGAGGCATCCGTTGCGTCAAACACAAAGCAAATCCAGGGGCCATGAGCATCCGAAGCATCAACCTGCCCAAATATTAAAATTTACTTTACCTCAAGCAAAAAAAAAGCTTTGTCGTATGGGACATTTTTGATGTTGAAGTTGGGTGTTCAAACACAGTGACCCCCAACCCCCCCGATTTTGGTCCTTCAATGGAACTTTATAACGTGACCATTGGCCCCTTCTGTGGCCTGCAGAAAGCTGGATCTGCCCAGGATCTCCGCACAGTAGCGCACGAGACTGGTTCTGAGAATTTCGCAGAGCAAAGGCATTACTCCAACGCATCTGGGACCGCTCTTCAAGGGTTGTTTGTTTTGTTCATTTTTTTTTTTGAAGAAGAAGAAGAAGAAGAAAAGACAGAATCTTATCGCAGTGTCCTGCGTCCTGCGTCAAAAACTTAGACCAGGGCTTTTCGTATTGGGTGACGCGCAGTCGTTTTGGGCTGATGTCAAAAATTCCACCATTGGTCCAATGGTAAATTTTGACGCCGACGTCAAAAAAAAACGACCGCGCGTCACCAATGTGAAAACCACTACTCCAACGAAGGACACAGGTTCTGCTGTGTCCCAAACCATCTCCATAAGTTCTGACGCAACAAGCCCACGGCACCGCTGGAAGCCGTGTTAAATTTTCGCGCACGGCTAAAAAGCCAAGCAAAAAGAATTGCCGCTGCGTTTCTATGAGGAAAAGGCTTTTAACCCTGCTACGAGATCCGATATAAATCTGCGAAGTGTGGTACGGTGTTCTGTGGCTCTGTCGCATTCCTCAAAGAGTAAGAAATATTAAGGAAATAAATCTGTCGAGAAACCCCTGACCTGTGACGTTTCTGCGAAAAAGCTTTCAAAGGGCCGAAGCCATGATCAGCCATTGTGAAAAACAGAACCATGCTGCCGGAGAAAAAAAGTTTTATTGATGCTCATCGTCAATAAGAAAGACCTTCATGAAAAGAAAGATGCTGGTGCGTTGTATAAGGCTCCATAAGTAGTAAATGTCTCGTCCAGAAATTTGAGCTTGTTGCGTTGGGCCACCTGAGGCAACGTGCACTGGCTGACCAGTCATTGACCGCTCTCGGACCAGTCACTGGCGACGACACATATTTTTTGGACCAACCATATCATTTCCACATCTAATTTTGCGCTGAAGGCGTATATATCAATTGTTGACATTTGTTGCCTTCCTTCCACGTGGCAACAGGTGAATCGGGAGCCACCACGTTGGAAGAAAAAAACACACCAAGTCGACATGGTGTGCGTAAGGGCCACAAACACACAAAAAATATCTTGGTTCCATTTGAGTTCACACGACAAGCGACAAGCACTTCTTTGCAGCGGATCCAGAGATGTGATCAAGGGGGGGGGGGGCAACCACGAGGGATTTTACCTCCAACCACTGAAAACATCATTTCCTCTTTGATTGGGCCTGCAGTGTGGAGCATTTTTGGGGGTGGGTCAGGCGCCATTTTCCCTTGAACATTTTGCGGAGCAACCAGCTTGTTGTTGTCTGAAACACGACACGAATGCCACACACACACACACACACGCACGCACACGTACTTGAGCTTTTTGATTGGCCGCCGGAACTGTTTCATAACGTACTAATCAATGCAGGTTTCTACTCACCATAAGCAGCCACAACTCGCCATGGCCCAGTGCACTGTCCGTAGTGTCCATGCAGGATCAAGTGAGCGCCATCTCAACATGTGTACACGTTTTGTAACCCCTGATGCAAACTGCCCGCATTCAAGTGCGGACAGCCGCTTGTTCAAGTTACAACTGACTTTGGACCGAAGAGAAATCACGTGGCGTGTTTTTTCTTTTCTTTTTTTTTGCATGCATCAGGGCTCACCCCCACTGAGGCCTGCTTCACGCTGTATGCGTCACGCGTTGCGTCAATGTGTTGCGTCAAGTCATGCGTGTGGAATCTGCATACCAGCCATACCGCGTGCAGTGTGCATGGAACATGTCACATTGTTTTAAACGCAAAAGCAGCGCTACCCGCGCGCTTGTGTGAAGCGTACGTGCATGTGGATGTCAAGACGACATTTTACCAACAGTTGCAATCTTTTCTAATATTTGTTTGCTTTTGATCTTTTTTGGGGGTGGGTAGTTTGTGGGTGCTTTCCTGAGAATTCTATGGATAATGATGCAGATTTTCATCGACATGGACAAGGGGGTAATTTTCAGCACAGCCACACCACAGAACAGCTGACCCAGGTGACCTCATCAGACGGCGTGGAACATCAAGGCAGTTGAAATCATCATGGATAGAGTGGCACGACTAACCAAGTGAACTTTCACATGAGGTCATGGCCATCAACTTTTTGTACTGTACGAGGCAAAATCGTCTTTTATGAGTGAACTCAGGTCTACACGACAAAGGGGTCAAATACTCGGACGTGAAGCTTTGTGACCGCAGCGTTCTACTCGTAGAAATACTTTTCCCACTGAGTCTTCGAAAATCTTCGTTTCATTTGGAAGAGTTCGATTCTCCATTCCATTTTCGGTTCCAGAGTTGGCAAAACCAAAATGCATAAGTATGTTGAGTCGAATGGCCAACACAATTCCGGAATGACTTGTAGAAACCACGATATTTTTTGGCAGCTCCCCAAAACAATTCAGGAATGATGTCAGGAGAGTGCCACAAAAACATTGCCTTCAGCTTTTGACAAAAACAGAGAAAAGCACAAATATGTGAAAACACGAAGGCCACAAGAAATCGCTTGTTCTACCGCAGCAACACCACGCATGACGCGTTCACTGTGAAACACCAGTTTCGTTTCTCCTTTGGAGCATCACACACATTCTTGCACATCAGATAACGTGAAACCCGAGCGAGACACAAAAAAACTGCCTCGTGCTCCGTTTCCCAACAGCACGAGCATTGCGAGTGTTTCGCCGGCGATCTCTGCCCGCGGGTGGGGCTCTTCTCTTGGGTCCTTGACTCAAATACTTTTTGTTGTCAGAAAACGACCCCACCCTGACGTCTGGGGGGTGTTCCTTGTCGCTTGTGACAGATAGACGCGTGGCATGATCATTTTTTGTCGTTCGCTGCCCTGAAAGGGGTTTCCTTGATGGGTGCGGGACAGGTGGGTGGAAGAGAATGTTTATTCTTTGACAAGGACCGAAAGGAGCAACATCAGACCTGTAAAACAATCATTTGCGAAAAAAGAACATGAATCATACGTACACTTGAGGAACGTGGTTGGACATGGCCAGCAAGTACCAAAGACCCAACAAGACCACAATTGCATTGAACCACACAGATCCCGCACACATTTTCTGTTTTGTCTTTGTTGCCGGACCCGCAAAGCTGGGATGAGAATGGGTGTGCTGTGGACGTGGTATCCACAGTCAAGCAGATGGCCGGGTTCAGGGGGCCTTGGGCCGGGCGGGCCCGTGGTTGTCGACCCTATGGAAAACGACTGCAAGGACCACAGGACATTCGTCGGGTACAGGTGAATTTCTGTTTTCGTTGGGTGTCACTCTGAACCGGAGATTTTTACTGGATGTTGTTGGACGGGCTCTGCTCACACCCTGACACGTTGTACACTCCATGGCGGAAAGGCTTTACCTCTTAGAAAAAAAAATTTTCCCTCACAGATTCATGCAACCAGTGTGTACCTGGTAGAACCACTGCAACACGTGTGTGCCATTTCACGCACAATTTCCCGTGTACACTTGTACACAGCGCACCGTGTTCCGTCACCATGAAGACAGGGTGGGATCATGAGCACACCACGGGAACCATTGAGCCAGAGCCCCATGCATGGACAGCGTCATTGACAGAGCAAAACGAAAGCGAAAGCAATAAAAACACGAGCACAAGAAAAAAAACATGTTCTTACCGTGTCTGTCCGCTTCTATGTCTCTCCGTCTGATCGTAGATTTGTCAACAGGAAATCCAAAAATCATTGCCTGGTGTACCCAATTTACCCCAATTTTTAAAATGTGCTTTTTGGCCTTTTTTTGCTTGAGTGCGTACCAACAATGTTTTTGCCCATAAAAAAACATTGGTACATGCACCACTCCAGTGCATCATTGTACCTTGCGGGTCTACCGGGTCAACTTTTGCATTGTGCCCCAGAGGCGGATCCAGCGGAAACCCTGGCGCCCACCCCCTAATAACCCACGGAAAAGTTGCCTTGCCCTCCAAATTTTGCACCTCGTGTGCAATTTTGCTTTCGTCCAAAAAGTTGAATATGGGCCCTCGAAGAAGATCGCCACCCGACCAGATCTGCCCCCGTGACTTTCCATTCTTATCTACCCAGATCTAGAACTCCCTTCCTCATATATATATTTTAAAATACGTCAGAGTGAGATGACCTGACCTGATGTCCCTAATTATGTCTCATATCTCCCCCCAGCGGAACCAGCACTGGGGCACTGGGGTAGGGGAGCCAAGCCGGTCCTGAGTGCACCCACCCATGCTGTTCCAAGAATTTGAGATGTGAGTGTCTTTTTTCGCACAGACGCCAAATGTGGGGGTCGGATTGAGTCCATGTTTTGCAGGTGGAAGGGCACGCGCCTTCTACCACTTGGTTCACTAGGGGCAACATTTGGTTGCGAGGTGTGAAGCTGAACTTCTCTCGTTTAAGTTTGCGCTCATTGTGTGCAATCTTGCAGACCAAACTTGTCAGTTTTCTCGCTTCACCTGTAATGTCCCCAGTCACGTGGACCGAAATGACGAGACATGTGTTTTGGTGGACACGGGTGTCTGGTTATAGCATTCACAAACTGAGATCAATTGAATCAGGCCACTGCGAGGTCAGTGATTGGTCTGGTCATTTCAGGTGAGAAGAAGAGGAGGCAAGAGGCAAGGCGCCCACCAGCATGGCCTGCCCTCACCCGTGTCTCCTGATTTTGGGTATCTGGTCGCGCCCTCTCCAAATATGAGGTTGTATCCAACCAAAGTTAGAATGGTCATGTTCACGATCGGCCTCGAAGGACACGGGTGGTTAATTCGACACAATTGATCCCATCAACCTTCTCAGTGCAGACGGGCCAATTGGCTTCGTCGCTGACCATGATGAGTCTCACTATGGTTGGGTAGAACCTCGTACTCACCACCACTGACAGTGCACAGTTATGATCCTATTCCCATTGCGCTGTGAGAATAGAAGACTGAACACATTTGTCTCCATAAATAAAAACATGTATCTCAAAAGCTTTGATCCACTAAATTGAGAGCGCCCCGTGAGAGAACTCAACCATCAACAGCCTCCTATCACCCAACACATGACGGTGCACACAGATTCCAGACGGCGATCCTCTTCTGTTTTCAGGCAAATTTCGTAGACCTGTGTTCACACAGTTTTTATTCAATGTTTGTGGTGACCAAACAGACCTGAATTGAACGATGACTCAAGTGCCCATGTCATCTTTTCTGCAACAAAATTGTGTGGGCAAGGAATTTCTCAAGAAATCCCTGAAATTCTTCTTGATGAAAGTGAAAAGAATGTTGTAAGAAATGGAAATCAAAAGTAGGAGAATGAGGATGACATTGGACAGAGTAATTTCATCTGACTTCGAAAACAGTAGAGCAATGATGACCAAAACTGGCAACCAACTCAGTGGAGTGTTGTCAAACCATTGGAAATTGCCAGGTGACTGAAGCAAAGTAAAAACCAACTGACAACAAAAAACTGTTTACACAAAATGATGGTGACCAGGCAGTTGGAATCTGTTGGATGAACATGAATTTCAGAATCACTTTCTTACCTGAGTGAATAGTCCCAGATAGATAAACTGCATGTCATACCTGAACCCATGTGTAGTGTAGGAAGTTTGAAGGGATCCAGCATGAAGTTCTTCTTCCTTGTATCCAACTGTGAGCAATGTCATGTTGTGTTTTCTGCAGTACTGATCTGCATACTGCCAACTGACCAGATCTGGTTCATGGGGATTTAGATCTCCACATGTCAGTGGGTCCATGCAGAGCAGACTCTTTTCTTCCCATCTGTATGTACTGCACTCCCTCTCAGCCAAAAGAAGCCTCCCGTCAGAGTTGCATTCACCAAGACTTGTTTGCTTTTGTAATACATTTTATACTTGTAGTTTTTGTGCGTTGTTGATGCAATGAGATTGTCCTTCGTGTAAGGTTGCTCACGCAACAGGTGTGTGAGCACAGGTTTGTTGTAGCAGAGGCCAGGTTCCTGCTCCACAAAAATTAACTGTTCTGGTGATGTTTCTGCTTTCACGTCCAACAACGGGTTCAACATTTTGTAGTTGCAAGCTTTCATTGTCATCAGCTGACGACGTCTTTCGAACTTGGGAGTCATACCTCTGAAAAAAACACTGCCATCAATGTAGAAACCAGGTGAAGCTCTACTCAAATTGATCAATTTCACAACCTCCAGTTCAGATCTGTTTGGATCATACCACAAATGGGTTGGTTGTCTCTCTGTTTGCAGGATGTGTTCTTCCCTTGCCCCTGGGTAAGGACCACAGGCATCATCTTCCAAAGTTGAGATACTGAAAAGTTTCACATCTGAAAGAACTTGCCCACGCTGGGTGTTCCGAGTGAGCTTCCCAACATAGGACACAGAGGCAGCACTACCAGACACCTGTCTCGCATCCAGGCTGGTGTGGAGTTGTATTCCATCTTGTCTTAGAAATATTAAACACAATTTCCATTGCACTGTGTGGGCTGTAGCTCAAGAGAATAACTTCCAATATGGCATTGCTTGAGAACCATAAAGTTGTGTTGGGTTTGCCTCTACTGTGCACAATGGTGTCATGTGGTGTCTCTGTCTTTCTTTACCCAAAGACCAGTAACCAATGGCGACCGTCCCACAATAGCACAATCCAATGGAGTCACGGTAAGTGCCTGTTGTTCCATAAATATTGAAGGGACGAAATTGCTGTTCTTGTTGAAAGTCATACTCTGAGTATGATATGTGATTGCTTCCTCTCAATCTTGATATGTTCACATTGATTCCTCTTAATCTTGATATGTTCACATTGATTCCTCTCAATCTTGATATGTTCACATTGATTCCTCTCGCTGCCCAAAAGGCAGCACCACAAAAACTCACTTGATTCTTCATTAAGCACAGGGTGTTGTGTATGCTGTTCACATTCCAGTGGTGGGAAGTGTTTGTGGAATGTATTTTGATGGTGTCCAAGCTGATGTTGTGTCCTTCATATTGGAGCACACACCACTCAACTGTTTGCATAGAAGCTATTCTTACCACACACACTTGGTAGCTTGATGCCTGGTAACTGTTGCAGGAATCTGTTTGGATCTGAGGCTGTAGCTTGTGAGACAGAACTCCAGGGCCATCATAGAGGTACAGTGGTTCAGAAGTGCTGTTGCAAACATTTTTGTCTCTTGATGCCCTGATTGTTATTCTCTGTCTTGGAGACACTGTGAAATGCATGTTGTACATGGCAGGTGAATTGTTGTCTCTTTTGGAGCACAGAAGCTTGGCGTGCTGATTAAATTTGCATTTACTGAAATCAACTCTCATCTGAATGCCTCCAGAGTGGATTTTCAAGATGGCGTTGATGGGTTGGTAGATAAGTTTCACCAAAGTATTTGAACAGTTGTCCTCCTTGCTGTACAACAGAGCAACAGAGAAGGTCAAGCATGGTCTTCTCTGAATTATGACGGACCAAGGAATGAATGAATTTCTCATGATGGCACAACACTCCAAAGATCCCCATAAGAGACCCTCCAGGCAAAAGATGAAAGAACACCTTGGTTTTCTTGGCACAGGTGCAAATGTTATGTTGATGTAAAATTGAAATGGGACCAAGAATTGAAATTTAAAAATCTTAACTTTTCTATTCCTTTTGTACACAATGTGATGTGGATTCAGTTTGAGATCAAACATTTTGCCAAATTTATCAATAACATGATTTGTGTGTGTTCTTCTCTGAATGTCTTGCAAATGTGAAGGTGGAAGAGACTGAACAGGAATTTTTGCGAGATATATCTCGTGCAAGCTTTTAATTTTTGTGTGAAGCTGAAAGTACTCTTTCAGTGAATAAAATTTAAATTTCCTTGCAGATTCTGATTCAAACACAATTGATGTCTGAATAATTTTTTTGACAAAGCCACCAATTTCACTGACATTTTCTCGCATGACAAATCGTCTTATCTCTGGTGGCATGTTGGTTGTGAGTAAATGCGGCGCGAATGTTGCAATGCATTCACTATTCACCAAATCAAACCCATTGTTGAACAGAACCAGCACAAACAAAAGGCTGGGTTTCATCACTTACAATTTTATTTCATTCCTCTTTGAAGCCACAACAACAGACAAGTCAACCCAAACGTGGGAGAAAGACACATTTCTTCAAGAAACCAACAACAGTTGAGTGATTCTTCAGCAGAGTTGAACTGAACATCAACCAACAAACATGAGTGTTGCTCATTTTCGCTATGACACATTCAACCAGAATCCACTCGTGAGAGAAGGAATGATGATGAGGATACAAATTGGTTGGGCAAGACAAAGTATGCAGAAGAACTGCAGTTTCTAATGGGTTTATGCTGTCTCCAAATGGACGAAATCACATCGCAATTAACCTGATCCTCTTTGAAATTATCGACATATTGAAAAATAAATGTCTGAGGACAAAAGCGGTGATGTGCGCCTGCCTTGCAAGTGTTCTGTTCTGGTGCACGGATTTTGTAAGGGAAAATTGCAAAAATTTGCAAGACTTGCAATTTTCCTTGCAAAACTTGCTGGGGTCAGGAGCCTCGACAGGTTGCAATTGCAGAATTGCTGTCTAGAAGACGGTCCTGGAGCGATTGCCTCGATGCCAAATGAGCGGGGTAGTGTTCCTGGGGTCAGCATGTACTTGTCCACCCCTGGGCCACTATCAATCCCTTTTTTGTCTTGATACATTACATGTAGTGGTGTGGGACAAAAGGCCGGTTCCGCAAACATGGCAAATTCTGACACAGAGGCATGTTTTTCTGTATGTATGGCGCGATGCAGTGCTCCTGAAACACATCCCTCTTTGTCGCTGGTTGGTGGTGTGGAAGACCTGCACAAAGGAAGTCAATGGAGGAACCACATATCCATCCAAGGACACGCCAAGGCCTTGCTTTTCTTTTGTGCATGTTCACTTTTGGCAAAGTTGGGAAAAGACGTGCTGTTGATTCACCTCCCGCCCCCTGGTTCAGCCCTGAACTACAACCCAGTTCCTTCACACACAAAGACCTCTTTTTTCTGAGCTTTCTTGCACGGGTTGTTTGAGCTCTCTTCGATCGACCTGACCTGCAGAACCACTTTGGAAATTACTTTCCATGCGGGTGCACAAACACACACACACACACACACACACACACACACACACACACACACACACACACACACACACACACACACACCGCTCGCCAAGCCTGGCACACCAGTTGCGTCGCACACAAGTGAGTGACGCCTGCAATGTGAAACACGCCTGAAAAGTGCGAAAAGACTTTTACTCTGAGCAAAAATTATGAGGTTCTGTTGATATGTATGACGCCTCCAAGAGATACCATCTTTGTCTGCAACGCTTTGTGGAATTGAATTGAGAGTCGTACGTTATTGTGCCACATAAGTCACGGTATGGCCACCTGAGAGCATCTGGGGGCTGGATCCTACGTCAACAATTTCTGAAGTGACAAGTGCAAATGAAAAGGTAAGGTGACAATGGCTGGCGGGGAAAGTAAGAGGGTGATGAAATTACGAGAGTTCCTAACAGTAAAAAGTGTTCACTCTTGGTATTAAGTTTCGAGCCCCAGTGAACCCCTGGAGAGACTTGTCTCAATGTTTGTAGACAATTTTTTGTGCTGATTCATCGTTCTTTGTGGTCCGTCATCAGCTCATCACAAACGTTCTTGAAAAAGAAGACATGGGACCGTGGCTTTGATGTCCAATCAAATGCTTCCATACACGTGCACACACACACATTCACACACACACACACAGACTCACAGTCACAGACACAGACACAGGCACAGACACACACACAGACACACACACACACACACACACACACACACACACACACACACCACACCGCAAAGTGACACTGCGGGTGTACGTACAAGAAACTCCTGTTTGCCACATGAGATCCCTGAGCAAATCCAGGAGCATCTCAGAAAAGTGTTCTCGGATGTTTGAGCAGAGAAAACTTCTGCAGCCAAAAAAAAGGCCCAACTGCCTTGAAGAAAAACACGAAACAACTGTGTTTCCCTTTCAAATCAACAATGAAAAAGTGAATGTTGAAAGGGACTCTAAACCCGACGCACCTAACAGCAAAAAACACATCTCACTAATGACCAAAGCAAAGGATCAAATAAACAGCCTATTTGAATAGCCATTAAGGCCTTCTCATTATATTTTAAACAGATACGAATTGGGTGTTTGCTGAGCATGGGAGATTCCTGTGTTCTCCGTGGGAGCGGGGGGTGATTACTGCATCTCGTAGGGCTGATCAGATGCGCGCGGGGTGGGTTCAGCTTGCTAGGCTAATTGCAAAGCTATTAAAACGTGAGGAGAGCCCCTCCCACAGGGATTGTGTTTTCTGCTGCTGTTGTTCCTGCTGCTGGAAGATGTTGGGATTTGTGTTTGGTGTCTTTTTGGTGTGTGGATGGAGGTAATGGTGGTGGTAGCGCCGTCCTCGCAGGTGGAGGGGGCGCGGGGTGTGGAGTGAATGTTTGGGACAACGAGTATCGCTTGCTCAGACATGATTTGGACATGACTGCATTGGTGTCATTCAGGTAAGAGATAAACCAAGCTGTGGATAAAACACGTGAGTTTGGGTGTCAGTTTCATGGATGGATCCAGGTCCCTGACAAAACGAAATAGTGGTTTCTTTGTTGTGTGCCATCGTCACACAATGTTTTTCTCTGCATTGTGGAATTTTTCACTCCGGTTGAGCCAGTCTAAGGCATCTTTTGCACAACCAAAAGGATCCTCTCTGACTGCCCCGTGCCACCAACCTACCCCACCCCTCCCTATGTCACGCCTCCTGACTGCCCTGTGTCCTTTATTCTGCCATTCGCCACTTCGCCTCACCCTTCCCCACCTGACCCCACCCCACCATCCTGCCCCACCCCGCCCTGCTCCACCCTACCCATCCTGATCCACCCTGCCCACCCCACCCCAATCCACTCCAGCCCACCCAACCCAACCCCCTTCCCACCCCACCTTCCGCCGACCATTCCAGGACGGCACTACCGTGCTCAGGAGCGAATCCAATCCGCACCTATTGTGTTGACGCAAAACACTACCTGCGTGAGAAACGGCGAGATTTGGCGTTGTTTGCGCTTCGTCTCAGCGCAGGTGCGAAAGTCAACACTCGGACCGTTGACGGGCAAATGAGCGCTATTGTCCAGGAGAACTGACCAGGGAGCGAAGATACACAGAGGGATGAAGGGGTGAATCGCTTGTGTGATAAAACAGAAAAACTGAAACAAACAGTCATTGACAAAACACAGACGGAGAGAGAGAGAGAGATAGAGAGAGAGAGACGAAGACAGACAGACAGACAGACAGACAGACAGACTGATTGACTGACTGGCTGACTGACACTCGTGCAAGCATAGAGCCACAGTTGAGGTGTTGGAAATGAGTTTGTTTCTGTGTGCCTGTGTGTGTGTGTGTGTGTGTGTGTGTGTGTGTGTGTGTGTGTGTGCACGAGTGAATGTCTTGCAATCGCTGCTCATTGAACTCACCCGCTGTACTTGTCATTCTCTCTTCCCTGCCCTCCCCTCGTTCCTCCATCCCTCCTTCGACCCTGGATCCCCTCTGGTCTTCTCGATTGATCTATTGATCTATATATCAGATGGAAAGTCCGTGTCCGTGATGTGGTGTGTGCGTGCAAGCGTGAGTGTCTCTCTGCCAATCGCTACTCCTTGAACCTACCCGTTGCACTTGTCATTCTCTCTTCCCTCCCCTCGTCCTTCCCCCCACCCATCTCCCCTGGATCCTCTCCCCTCCTCTCGGTTGATCTATTAGATGGAGGGTCCTGGTGACCCTCCCGCCTCACCCGGCCCCATCACCCCATAATGGAGGAGACCCGGACGCTGCTCCCTCTTGACACGCAGGATTACGTTGGAGAAATCCGGGAGAGTCGCGACAGTTGGATCACAGCGCCGTCCCGGCTGTGCCGTGTTCGTACCGTCCCTGGAGCAGCGTCCCTGCAGCGGCATTTACGAGGGTCTTCTACAAAAATTCCTTCTTCCATGAATTGGTGCGAGGGAATGATTTGCTTTTTGTTGCCTGTTCTTGACAGTGGTCGAGCAATGTCATGCCCACATTTTGGTGTCAGTTGAACAGGTCAAGGCTGCCAGACATCTGACTTGTGAAGGATCAAAGTTGGGTCACTGAGTGTGAGTGACTGTGGGAGAGGAATGAGGAGGGAGATCACACTTTTTGGTTGCACCATGACAATGCCACACCACACACAACTACCAGAACATTGACCCTCATTGGTAAATCAGGCATTGAGCTCATTCTTCATCTTCTCTACAGTCCTGACCTTGCCCCATATGACTTTGCTGTCTTCCCTTGCTTGAAGAAGCAGCTCAGGGGTATCTGATTTGCTAACATTCAGGAAGTTCAGAATCATGTCAGGCTCATTCTGTGCCATCACACCACCTGATGTTTTTACAATGACATTTGGGGTATGGCCTTCCAGTGGAAGAAGTGTGTTGTGGCAAATGGGGACTACTTAGGGCAATAACATCTCCATCTCAAATGTTTCAGAGGCTGTCCTCTGATGAAGAGGATGACTCATGACTTTGTGTTTTGTTTGACTGTTCACCATCAGTTGTTTGGAGTTCAATTTTTATGCTACCATGTTGTGTTCATGTTTGGTTTTGGCACTTTGTTCCACCTCAGAAATGTTCTACACAAAGGCCTGCAACTGTTCCAAATGCACAAAGTTTCCTTTATTTGTGATCGTGGTGCATACACCCAAAAGAAGGAATTTTTGTAGAAGACCCTCGTATATGCAAGTAGCGAGAAACGAATACGGAGGAGACTGCTGCATTGGAAATGTGGCGACGTACCTGCAGACTCAGGCATTCATGCAGTGACACTGTAGCGTACAACAGGATGTATGCTTGATTCAATCTTGCTGAGGGCTGTTGAAGTTTGTGTTTGTGTTTTGAGAGATTGAGAAAGAGAGAGAGAGAGAGAGAGAGAGAGAGAGAGACAGACAGACAGACAGACAGACAGACAGACAGACAGACAGTGTGTGTGTGTGTGTGTGTGTGTGTGTGTACGTGCGCGTGTGTACGTCTCCGTGTACGTGTCTGGTCTGCGCTTTGCACACTCAGAGAGCTTTCACAAGAGGCTGGCCCGTCAGATCCGACCCCCTACATCTCTGCATCACGTTCACCCCCCCTCACCCTGCAGCGACAGCGAGTGTCATCGTTCCGGAGTCTCTCCACTTAATCCGGGGCGCGGGGTCGGGCGACGGCGCATCCATCCCCGGGCGGGGGAAGAACGGGGCCCGGGGAGGAGGGCCCGAGGCCCCGGGGGCCGCCGCGAGCTCCCGCCGCATTGTCCGCATCACGTCCCGGTCATCGCGCGTCGCTATCAGTCGACGCCAGCACCGGTCGCTCCGCATTCCGAAGGCCCAGGTTCACGTGGGATGCGTGGTGCGTCACTCGACTCTGCGTCTCTGCACATGTCTTCGTGAATGGGCGCTGCGTCCTGGAATAGTCATTGGGGCCTTTGGGCACTGGGTCTCTGGACGAGTTCATGGGTACTGAATACATATATCAGTGAGTACTGCGCCTGTGTCGTCAGGCAAGTCAACGGGTGTAGCACTGTTGCACAATTCAATAATGGGCGATGCCTCACGGTCTGAGACACGGTACACCCACTGTGAAATTGGCTCAAAACGAGCAACTCTTCAAGGGATTGCCAAGGCTTTGCAATGTGGTATGTTGACAGGGGCACAAAGTGGGAATTCTGACTTCATCCCGGCACTCTCTTGTTTTCAGCAGAGCAGGAAATTTACCCCCCACCACCCAACGTTGGGATCACACCCTGACCAAATTCTGGGCCACCGTTTATCGCCCTGATCCTGGTGGATCCACCAAAACAATTCTTCAGTCAAACAGAAAAAAATCCCTTCCCAGAATGGAAACCCCTTTCTTGGGGTTGGAGGACTTGGTTGAGATAGGCTCCCACTGAACAAAAACTGAGGGTCCGTACTGTTACCCCCCCCCCTCGCTTGCTCCATTGTTCTGCCAAGGCAGCCCTCCATTTGCGCTGACAAAAAAAACTTCTCTCGGATCTGCTGAAGATTGGGACGGACTGTTTCCAATCGGACCGAAGTGTACGGCGGTCTCTTGGCGCTGGGCGCGCGTGTCCGTGAAAAAGTTGTCCAGACTTGAGCTAAACGGGCCAATTCCTCCGTGGCTGTTCACGACACAGAGAATGCAGCGCCGTCCTTGCAGTGGGGACAAGTGCAGTGGGCCCAGGACCAAGGGTAATGGTGGTGAAGGCCTGGCTGAGATCCTACCCCTGAATCCAAATTCACAAATTTCAACACAAATGCGACCAGAATATGCGTCTGCTGTCTGAAGTTTGGGAGGTTTAATTTTTCCCTTTGGTCCTGAAGGGCCGGGCTACCCAACCCCCTGTTTTCCCCAATACAAGTTCCTTCACCGTGCTGAACACACCTTCGCCCACCTGCACATCGCGAGGACGGCGCTGCAGCCTTGACACGCACCTCGCCCGACGGATGCAGAGACACGCGTCCCGTGTCCTCTGTGTTGGTTCTCATTTCTGTGAAAGCCCTGGCTTCACATTGTCTTCTTCTACTCTGTCTGCTACTCTCCCGTCCGCCGATCTTCACTCATCACCACTGAAGAACAACTTTTATCGTGGCAGCGTTCAACTGCAAGCAGGTGCAGGGAGCTTGAGACTTGCCCCCCCCCCCAGACCCGTTGACCTTACCTCACAAAATGAATTTTACCCTGCATGCACAAGTTTGTTTGCTCATACACGTTCATTTTGTCAAGGTTGAAGTCACTTTTCCCCAAAGGGGGTCGGACACTGCCCCCCCCCCCCCAACGACCATTTGGATTTTTTTCTGTTTCAAAGCGACCAGACAAGTGACGCATCCAGATCCAGGATCGGGGTTGGGGGGGCACCTGCAATACCCAAAAGAAGTTGTGCCTGCACCTCACGCAAGTGAGGCACAAATTCCTCGTTCATTTTGAGCTCAGAATAGAAATTCCGTGCACTGTGCAAGAAAATAGGAGAGTTAGTGATGGAGTTCCTCATCTCACCGCGGGGTGTCGCCACTGTCCCGCGCACCCAACTTTGTTGTGAATTAAAATGTGAGCACATGAGCGTGGTGCTATGTTGTCATGTTCACTCGACATTTGCTTTCCATTTCAGAACATGACAATTCTTTGCGACACAAAACACGTTTAATTTGGACAGCCTGTGTTATGTGGTTGTTTCTGAAGTTTGAGGTCAGAGTCGCATGAGATGTTCACATTTTGGAAGAGGAACACATCAAAATGATTCTTAACAAAAACTGCTTTGTTGAAAGAACTTGGACACCAGAACCAACATAATATTGGGGTGAAAATCAGATTGCAGTTCTCTTTCGTATCAATAGTTCTTCCTCCTTTTCCTTTTTTCCGTGTTGTTCCAGGGTGAGACGGCTCCAGTTCCAGGGTTCCCACCCCTCCCTGCCCCGTCCCTCCCAGATGTTGCTGCACTCTCCCCAATCTAATGACAAAACACACATCTCTGAGCACTTCCTGCCTGCCCCGCACAACCCCGGCCAGATTTGTATAAATCAAACGTGTATGAAAAGCCCTGGACCAGCGTCGCTTGTTGAGAAGAGGAAGTCTTTGCATCAGGTTCAAGAGGCTTGTTCTGCTCCTCAAGTGGGGTGTTCAGCCAAGGGGTAATTTATGCCAATATTTAGGCAGCCATCAATGCTAAGTTTTCAATACGGGGAACCAGCGCCTATGGGCCGAGCAGTCAATGGATTCTAAAGCCAAACCAAAACACGGCTCACCTATCCACCGTCTCTGAATAGCCATGAAAAAGGCATTTTTCACCCCAGACTAACAACACCCCCTATTGAATGGGGTGATGTATTGAGGGGTGAAAGAGGCAATACAAACGAGGGTAAAATTACCTGTCACTTCATGGTAATTTGAGCTGAAAATACGAGTCTGTTTAACTTCTTCCTCGCAAACGTATTGTTCCTTCGTTTCCTGGATAAATAATTCCACGGTTCTTTTTTCCCAAACTTTTTCTTTTTCCCCTCTTCAGTTCCCAAGAATATCTTATCTCCAGGAATTTTTTGCATACCTCCGGGCACAGGTGTTCCTGGGCTTCTGATTGTGAAATTTTCCCACAAAATTTTTGCATTGTAAATTAACACATAAATGCAGGGGTATTTTTACACATTCTTTTTTATTGAAATGTTAACTAGATTGACAAGACCAACTGAATGGGAACAAGTCACACCTTATGACTGAACACGAAATGTCTCATCTGTCCTGCGCGAAAACAAACTTCACATTTTCTCTTCAACATTTTTCAAGAACAAAGAAAAAACACAAAACAAATGTCCGTGTATGTTCACAAACACGCTTGAACAGAATTTTTTTCTGTGTAGCTAAGATTTCAACTGTTGTTCCGAACCTTTCACTCATTCATTCAATTCATTCAACGAACATATGCATGAGATCCCATTTTCTTTCAGGGGAAAATTCTTCGCAAATTGACATTTCGATCTTGAACACTTTTGCAAGCAACAGCATCAGCTTGGTCTTTCAGTGAAAAACAGGGACGCACCTGTATTGGAAACTGTGTACCTGATTCATTTGTGCATGGGTGCCCGCAACTGCAAATTTGGTGTCCAATATGCTGATGGGGGGTTGCAAGCGAGAAAATTGGTGCATTTGTTGCGCAATATCGCACGAAGGTGGGTCTGGCCTCAGACCTTCGCTTGTTGTATCAAATTTAATTTCAGACTCCCTGAACTGCTGGGTTGAAAGCTCTTCAAAGCAAAGCTGTTGTGTTCAAATGATTTTGTGCCGAGCATGAGATTCTGAACCCGACAAAAGATAATCTGTTCGTCCCCTTTTTGCGCCAAGGGGCAAAACTGGTGAGGCCGAAGGAATCCGGGTAATTTCAACGAGGAAAATTGGAAAACTGCGCACTTGGTGGCACAACTGATTTTTATTTGGGTGGGGGGTGGAAGGTTGGGGGTCCAGACGCTCCAGGCTCTAAAGACCCTGCTGAATCCGTGACAGTTGAGGTTTTCATAAGTTGGCTTATTTTTTCTCAAAAAATTCGCAGACACGACGGGCATTTTGCTGTAACATCTACATTCTGCATCACACGGCAAGTTTACACTCACGATTCTCACAGACCTCACCACGCGGTGACAAGAATAGCCAAATCATAATGATAATAATAAATATGAGGACACAAGTACACCACACAGTATGTACAAAAACACGGCGTCGTTTCACGTAACAAAAAATGCACACGTCATCCAGAAGAAACGGTTTCCATGGAAACGTGATGCACGTGCACGTTCTCCAGTTGCTATGGAACCCTGGCTGCGTTGTCACTACAGTACATTGCACTACGAATGTACACAGTCCGTACATGGCAGATTCTCCTTGCTTCAGTCAATTGGACACAAATCCTTTGGGAGCTGTCTGAGAAAGATGATGGCTTTGTGCGTGTGTGTCTGCGTGTGTACGTGCGTGAGTGTGATGTGTGTGCGTGCGTGTGTACGCGTGTGTATGCGTGCACTGAATCTTACGTGATCGTGTTTCTTCTGACGAGGAGGGCTGTGCACGCACAGTTCATGCGGCAACCCATCCCAAACATACCGTTCTGGGACCTGTCTCCTTGGGGCTCCCATTGCAACACCACACAAAGAGTTTCTGAGACTGTAACATTGGGCACTGCAGCAATCATCAGTGCGCATAGCCGTTTGCGAAGGGGTACTGCTGCGTAGCGTCCACTATGACACTGGTATACCCGGCCTGGGGCATCATGGGGTATGCACGGGCACTCTGTAGACTCGAGTGGTACGAGTTCTGCTTGTAAGCGTCATAGTTGCAGTGGCTGTAGGGCGAGGCGAGGTTCATCCGCCCACTGTCCATGAGGGACTTGGACCTGGGCGGGGCGGGGTCAGTGGAGTCCGAGGTCAGTTTGGACAGGGGCGTGGTGACCTGGTCATGTGACCTGGACGTGAGGTCCTGCTGCAGCGCCGTGCTGGTGGAGGATTGTCTGCGCATGATCACTGACTGTTGTTGCGGGTGTTGTTGCTGCTGCTGCTGTTGTTGCTCCTTAGAGTCACCGTTACTCAGGGAGACAGTGGACTGAGTGGTCTCCCTGCAGTTCTCCTTGTATCTCTTGTCCTCTGCTATACGAGCTGCCTCCAGCAGGTTGTCTGTGTAGGACGTGGCGACGGCCGTTGCCGAGCAACGGTCGTGGTTGCGATGCGACAGAACGGCGTGGTGCGCGGCGTGCTGGCGTTTCTCGTACTCCTCAGTCACGTCCACGTCGGACGCGGAGGACTCGGAGCGGTTGCTGAAGGGCGTCGGGTAGACGGGCGTGGTGGGCGTGGCCTGGTGGGCGGCAGGGTGCGGGGGCTGGGCGTGGGAGTGGGTGTGGTTGTAGTTGGTGTCCCTGCTTGAGGAGCGCGAGCACTGGGAGGCGCTGGTGCTACTCGTGTTCTGGAGGGAGCAGTCGTACTGAGTATTGCTGCTGCTGGTGGTGGTGGTGCCGCCGGTCGTGCCCCCTGAGGACGTGCCGAGGGTGCTGGTGGCCCCGCCGCTGCCGCCGCTGCCGCTGCCTCCGGAGCCCGGCGCATCGGACCCGGCCGCCCCGCGGGTGTAGGACGCCTCTCCCCGGGAGGAGCAGGACTCCCCGGGGCGCAGCGCCGCCTCCCCCGCAGCCAACGCCACGGCCTGACTCACGTACCCGGGGTACCCCACCGTCCCACTGTCCTTGGTGTAATACCTCTCCTCATAGGCTCCGCGGGTCGCATACGCGTTCCTCTCATCAAAATACCTGTGATAGGACGAGTACATGCCCATGGTGGAGTCACTGTAAAACCCGGGGTGTCCATATGCCGACGAATAGAACGCGTTGTACCGATCCACACCGTCCTGCGCCGCCGTGCCATGCGGGTACATGATGCCTGAATACCCCTGCATCTGCAGCGCCATCTCTGAGGACGTGGCGTCGTAGTACGCCGCCGCCGCCGTCGAGCGTTCCCCGGCAACGCCGCCGGGGCTGGTGGCGCTGCTGCTGTAGTCCGGCGGCGTCGTGGCGTAGTCGGCCGGCGCCGTCACGTTGGGGTACGGGGAACGCCGCGCCGCTGCCGCCGCCTTACTCTTGGAGGACTTGGACTTGTGGCGCCCCCCACCGGACCCCGACTCCTTCAGGGAGTACGGGGACTCCTCCTTGATGGCGATCTGGTCGAGCTGCAGCTGAAGCTCCTTCGCCTGCACGTCACTGCAGAGAGAAGAGAAGGCGTGATGGTACGTGAATACGTGAAACGGGAAATCATCACGTGGCCTGGATGTTCCTTCATGACATCAGCAAGCCAACGTGCAAACGTGTTTTCAATGAAAAGACGTGGCTTGAGACCAGCAATGACGACAGCAAACTCGCAAGTTACGTCAATGCACACGATGGACGTAGCACAAGATCCGTGTGTGCGAATTTTCTCTGAGAAGACTGCCCACCTCTGGGTGTCTTTGTGACTTCAACTAGATCTCACAGATCTCACAAATCTGACTATGCAGCAGAATCCACTTTGCGCACACGCAGATGGATACTGGCCTCGCGTGTGGATTCTCAACGGACAATGATGTTCACCCCATTGTGTTCTGTGTGTGTCCCGTGTGTGTTCATGCTGCGCTCTGTTTGTCGTGGCTCGGCTGCCTCAGACTGATTCAGTTTGACCCTGGTCCCCCGAACTGTGTGTTCAGTAAGACAGTCGATGATCGCTGCTCCCGTCTCTCAGTCAGCACACACACACACACACACACACACACACACACACACACACACACACACACATACGTTCCAAGGGCGCATCCGAGGAGCCCAAGGCTCAATTCCTCAATGACCGAATCCTATCCGAACTTCAGCCCAGGCAAAGGCAGGAACAGGACATCTTGGGACCGGTTCTCTGGACTCAATCGTGGATCCATCCACCCACCCCTCCGTCCTTCCCAAAATCTGGGGCATGTGGTGTTGGTATCAGACGCACGAATAGCCGTTCTTTCTGACAGAGCCTGGATCCCCACGTGGTCAGGGTATTTGTCAGAGCCCAAATGCGACAGTACTGAATACAGTGTGGCACAGTTATGGACATTTCTCAGTGTTTGCTCGGTCAACAGCATTTTCTGACTCGCTGATCTGTTCATGGATTCGATTCTGTCTGGCCTGTTGCAATGTGCTCGCCAAAGTTACTGAACACAATGTGAAAGGCTCAACCACGATTTGGTCAGAAAAGCTTTGACCCGTGGTACATGATTTTCAAACAGAAAGAAATGACTTTGAACATGCGAGCTTTGGCAAGCTATCTTTGGAAGGAAAACTTGTTCCTAGTTTTGAGGGTCAACCCTCCTGGAAACTTCCCAAACAGGCCAGTGTGTTTTATTTTTGATTTTCTCACCCATCCAAAACAGGCTGTTTCTTATCAAAACTATGACCATTGCACCCTTGAGACACAAACGCTCGCACATCAGACTTCACTCACACCTGACAGCATGAGAACCTCTCCTGTCTGTCCCTGCGAGCGACACTGGAGTCTTTGGCAGGAAAACCACGGAGGTGCGAATTGAGCGTTCGGAGCCTGGGCAAACAGTGCGCCATCAATTGCGTGTTTGCGGATGTGCATTGTAGGTGCAGGGTGGATCCAGGGGTGGTCCGCATTCCACGACCTCCCCCCTCCAAATAAAAACACATCTGCTTCACAATTTTTGTGTCACAGACTCAAAATTTTGTCCTTTGCATCCCACTGGGGGTCAGCAACTGACCAGACCCTGGATCAGCCCCTGGATCTAAATTGCTGTTGTGGCTGGAACCCAATAATCGTGCGGAGGCTGAGACGATGGGAGACGCAGTGAGTGGAGAAGGCTCAAAGCGAGGCAATGGGACTTTGATCTCAATGCAGATGGAGGGCTTCAAAGATTTCCATGTGAAATGCGCGGAGCACTGAACGTGAAGGGGGCGTTTCATCCATCGGATCCAGACGGGTCTGGGGTCCAACTGGTTGACCTCCAACATGAGGTTCATTGCCGTTGCCCTTGGGACCGCACGCACACTTCGCGCGCACACACGCGCACACACACTTGAGAACGTAGTTTGACGGAGACGATGCAGGCCGATGCACGATGGGGGGCAGCTCTCCATCCACACCCTTCCGCACGCATACTTCACACACACGCACACACATCTCACACACACACGCACCTGAGAACGTAGTTGACGGACACGATGCAGTGTGGGCGCGAGGAACGCGTGTTGTGCACGATGGTGGCGTAGCTCTGCATCCACACCCAGCCGCCGTCCTTCGCCAGGAAGCGGAAGTACTTGCTCGTGACCTGCCCCTTCAGCAACACTGCAACCGGAAACCAGGTCACAAGGACATTGACCTACTTTCAAACAAAATCGTGAGAAGTGTGTGCGTCTTGCGTAAAAAACCGTGCGCGCACGTGTGTGTGTGTGTGTGTGTGTGTGTGTGTGTGTGTGCGTGCGTGTGTGTGTGTTTGACTGTCTGTCGCGTGTGCGTGAATTCACGCGACTGGCAAGCTGAACAATAAAGGGGAGATTTTTGAAAAGTAGAAGAGTCCGTTTGTGCCTGTGAGACAGACAAACAGACAGAGAGACAGAGAGACAGAGAGACAGAGAGACAGAGAGACAGAGAGAGAGACAGACAGACAGACAGACAGACAGACAGACAGAAACACAGACAGACAGACAGACAGACAGACAGACAGACAAAGAGACAGACAGACAAACAGACAGAGAGACAGAGAGACAGAGAGACAGACAGACAGACAGACAGACAGACAGACAGACAGACAGACACAGAGAGAGAAGGAGAAAGAAAATGAGAACGAGAGGGAGGAAGAGAAAAAGAGTCTGTCATGTACCGTGTCTGTGTTGTGTGGGAGCGCGTGAGTGAATTCGTGTGTGTGTGTGTGTGTGTGTGTGTGTGTGTGTGTGCGTGTGTGTGCGTGTACTCACGTGTGTGGTGAGCGTAGCGCATGTGGAGGATATCACAGGCGTGGATGTAGTGGTAGAGCGTCTTCTCGATCAGGTCCTGAGGCTCGTACCCAGTCAGGTGCGCCACCCTGAAACACAGCCGAGTAGAGACGTTAGCTACGTTTGGCGACGTGTAAACGTCGTCCGTGACACGCAGAATATTATCTTTCTGGTGTCTGGACAAAGCCACCCTGAAACACAGCAGAGTAGAGACGTTTAGCCACGTTTCACGACGTTGAACAGTGGTCCGTAACACGCATGATCACACCCAGCTGAACGCATACCTCACACACATTGCGCACGCACATCTGGCACGTTTCTAATGCGGGCCACAGCTTGGGCCACTTTCTTGGCTGGCGCATTCGGTACGTCAAGTAGCGACGTCAAGCGACGTCCACACAAAGGTTCGCACGTGCGCCGTGATTTTGACGTGCAAGTGCACGTTGAACTTGAAAAAGTTGTCAAAACATTGAAAGACGCTGGAAAGAAACTAACTCCTCCAAGAAGCATGAAAATAACAACAACCAGGAGCAGGAGCTCGACTGCGAATTGTGGAATTTTGTAAACACCAATAATCGAGCCTTGTCTGTTTGGACGACAATTTACGTGGAGCAAAAATCAATGGCTGGTCGGAATTTGATGAGGCTTCGTCGCCTGCGAGACAACAGCATTGGAGCCCCGATTCACGTCGGAAGCGTCATGCGTCGTATCCTGTCATGCGCCAAGCGTCAACTGCAGGTGTTTTTTCAAATTTTGAGGGTCCCATCCCTGCAGTTGCAACTGGTTTTGGGCCAGACAGGGACATCTTTGTGTGGAGTGTGGATGTGAATCCCCTCTTTTTTACTCGGAGTGGAGCAGAGCGGCTCCTCAGTTGACAAACTTCCGGTCCCGTCCCGCTCACTTCCGGTGCGGAGCCTCGTATCCGCGCTCGTCTATTCCGTGCCCACTGACAAGGACAGGCAGACCCAGGACTGGGTCGAGGGGGATTCGAACTCCTTGGTTTGGGGGAAAAGCAACCCATTTTCTTCTTTCGAAGAAATGCGCACAATGCAACGGATGATTGGAACGGATGACAAGTTTCTTCTTTTCAGGGGTCAGGGTGGTCCGACCTGCCTGGGGTGAAAAAATTGCATTGCACCACAAAACATATTTCCTGATTTTGTGATATTTGTGAGGCAGGCTCAATACAATGAAGTTGATTCTCACCGGATCCTGGACCCGCCTCCACTGTGCAACATGGCAACTTGATAGATTGGGTAAAAAAATCCATGTGGCAGAAAATTGCGATCTGCCTCTCTCCCGAGCTGGAAATTGAATTTGTAATCAGCCACTTCGCTACGTGAGTGCGTCGCCATTCGGGGCAATCGGCAACTTTTGGATCATAATTTTCAGCCAGAAAGTTTTGTTGCAAGGTCCCACAGGCAAAACTTGCACTCGAGTCTGAAGGTACAAATGCGTCCAACATGAGACACATCAACCATTTTGCACCTGAAACATCTGCCTCTTGTCTTCCAAAACTAACGAGAAAATGCAGATGGAGAAATGGGAATTTTCTGTGAATCTGGGTCGGGCCCAACTCCGCTTTCTTTCCCCCGTCCCCCGTCCCTCTCCGCCCGTCGCTACTGAACCCAATTGGCCTTCCATTCACCGGGTCCCCGCTCCTTTCAGCGGGTCCCCGGGCTCCATGTTTCTTTTTGTGCACACAGACCCGGTAATGGTATCGATGGACGCTGGCTCCATGGAGATGGTCGCTGCGCACTGTTTGCGCAGGGAGGACGCTATTTGCATCGTCCATCAGGCTGGTCACTGCTATCTGTCTGTCCAGGGGCGGATCCTGGAGGCCTGGTCTGGCGGATCCTGCTCTGGTGATTCAGGATTGAGGCCAAGGACCTGAGCCTGAAGTCAGACTACCAGGCTCCAACCTTGGGATTTTGACAAAGTTATTTGAAGTCAGAGTACCAGGCTCCGACCTTGGAATATTTGACCAAGTTATTTTTGCTAGTCTCTGAGAGCCCCGTCAGTTATGGATGCGCTAAGGCGCCTGACTCTCTCAACCCTCTGACCAACGCCGCCAGGGTGTGAAACTCTCAGGGGTCACTCCAATCTCTGATGCCCCCACCCAAACCACCCCGAGGAAACTGTCTCTCTTCAATTGCCCGTGTCTTCACGTGTACACACTGTTCCCAGAAGGTTCCTCTTGGGACTTGGCTCGAATGAAGGGACAACCAAATGTCCACTCCGCAAAAAGTGCTCTTTTGCACCACTTCAAGCTTTCAAAATTCTATTTTTTCATTGCGCACAACTTGAGAAGAATGCAGGTCTTTCTCTGCAACCTTGACTGGTCAAACCAAAAGACACACCCAGCCTCCACTTGCACAAGACACCAACCACACAACACGTGTTCCCGCGGGCTTCAAATCTCTTTTGCCAAATTATGAACCAACTCAAGCCGAGTCTGGACAGAGGATCCATCTCCAGCGAAGACATGGATCTCTGGTGGAGGACCCCGAGTCATTACGATGAGTACCATTAGCTGTGTCCGCCAATATTTGCGCGCGTATCAACGGGTAAAGGATACCGCCACATGGCCCTGTATTGCGCCGCCGCCAAGGTCGTGCGCGCACTGGGTACGGCTGGGTTTGCGCAAGAGTGGGTATGGGGGAAAGTTGGGCCCACTGACCATGGCAATAATAGTTCACACTGCACGCAAAGGAAGAGCGAGGGAGAAGTTTGACCCAGATAAGTTTGAAAAAATAAATCCACCCTTCCCTTGAGTTTGCAAGTCTCTTCTATTTTCCTTGTTGCTGCTTCAAGTTGGATTTTTCTCGTGACCCAATTTTTGTTCGCCTTCACAGTCCATGTGAACCAACCTCTCCCGCTGATGTTGTCAGTTTCTTCAATTTTTCCTTGTCAAATTTTTCAAAATGAAAACCTCCATGTTTCCACCGACCTCGCCCCTGTGGCAACTGTCCTCGAATATGGCGAACGTCACAGCAGCAAGGCAGGGGACCGAAGGGCAGGACGCACACAGCGTGCAACCCAGACTACTGCTTCGTCAGGCATTGATCCCCTCGCGTTTACCTCCGTGCATTGGGAGTTCATGTTGAACATGGATTGTTTTTCATAACATCGCAATACAAATACGCGCACGGATAGGATGTCTCCAATATTCATCAGAGTCTGCGGCCTGCAGGGCGAGCAGGGGCTGATCCAGGGTTTGGGTCAGGGGCGTCAACCCCCGCCCCCTTCAGAGGCCGATTCCAACTTTTTATAAATTTGATGCATTTGCAGTGCAAAATTTTTGACATTTTTTTTTTGGTGGGGGGGACCAGGTTTCTCTGGCTCCACCAGAATCCGTCCCTGCCCGGGAACAACTGCAACCTTTTTCTCTTTCTCTCCTTTTTGTTGCCCGTCTCCACAGGAGGTTTTTGTTACTGGAGCTTCTGAGGAAGAATTCCTCATCGCCCTGAATTTCTATTGAGATCTTTACATTGTGGAAGACAATGGGTGGTGAACATGCTGAAGACATGTTTGAAACTGTGCTTTTTCTCTCTTTAATGGGGTTGAATGAGGAATGGAGAAAATGGAGCAAAAAGAGGTTTTGAGTTTGGCTTCGATCCGACAAACTGGAAAATTTTGACGACAAACCATTTGGGTTCAGAACATCACAGTGAAAACTTCGAGATATTTTTCCTGCACAAACACCTGTTCTTGTGTGGACGATCGAAAAATCACAGCGGATTTCTCAGTGAGCAGGGCAGGATACACATGTCAGATAAAACGCTTGACGTTGAGCGAATTTTCGTTCACGCAAAGCGACACAATCTCACTAATGACACGCATGCAAAAGTCAGACTAGTCCGCACATGTCACCCCAACCCCAACACACACGCACACCCGCATTCACCCCACACATACACACACACCCCTTCCGCACGCACACCTCCACACACACGCACTCCACTCACCTTGCGTCGAGGAAGATGAGTTTGAGATCGAGCGAGGCGCGGAACATGAACATGTTGCTGAACATCTTGATCTCGGTGATGGCGGACGGGGGGAGGGAGTGCCCCACGGCGACCAACCCCACGTTCTGATAGCAGCCGTCGAACGGAGCCATGTCCATCGTGAACTGCTTGATCTTCAGGTACCCAGAGCAGTGGATCACCTGCAGAGAGAGAAATAGGAAAAATTAGATAGTGTGTGGTGTGTGTGCGTGTGTGTTGGGCACGCACACATGGCTCGGGTTCCTGCGTGGCGGCGGCCGTGGTGAGGGTGAGGTGGGGTGGGGTCGTCAGCCACTTCGGTGAAGGAGAGGGGTACACTAGTTTTGTGAAAGTCTCAATGTTTGCTGTTGAAAGTGCGTTGAAGCTGGAAAAATGTTTTCACGCACAAAATAATGACGGAGAGACGGAAAGCGCAGTGTCCAGTGCAAAACATGCCGATTTTGGTATATCGACGGTTTAAACAAAGCACGTCTGTTTGAGAACAAAGAATGCAAAATAATTTTTTTTAAATTGAAACCTCCAGTGTGCACGTCGGCACTTTGACGCTGGATCCATTGTCACAAAAAATGGATGAAAATTGACGACTTGAACTGGGAATCTGGGTCAATTGCGCCGGTGTCGCATCTCACAACAGAGTTGAACATGAACTCGTGTCACTCCCAAACCAGGTCAACCCTTCCTCCCCCCTGAACCTCACAACCACGATCATGATCATCATCACCCCAAACGAATAATCCTTTGTCAAAGCGTTGACTTCGTTGTTCTTGCGGACATCAGTGAATTTTAATCATACATCTGTTGGTTTGATGTTTCAGCACAGGGTGTGCTGTCACCGCCAGGTCATTTCACAGAGTCCCTTCCTGTACGAGGAGGAAGCCAATTCTGCCTTTCGCGACGTGATAAAAGACACTGGTGAATTTCAATCGTGTTAATACGTGGTTCAATTTTTGCGGAAGCATACGAGAACACGGTTACTGCAGCTGCAGCGTCACTCTCCCTCGCCCCTCCCCGCGGCGTCGCGCCGACTCCACTGCCGTCGCTCACGGAGCACCGGCCGCTGCCGCTCGGAGCCGACGGACGGGAGGCAAGACGCGAGCAGGTCCGACCGAACCCAGACCCAACCAAGCACTCAAAGTGGGGCACTTCGAAAACCCTTTGGTGCACTTTGTGAATCAGTAAAAAGATTGCCTGCAACGTCACCAAGCCGTGTACTGCTCTCCACAACAAACACGTCAAGAGGTACGAGTACGAGCAAGTACAAAGTATCCAACTCGGTGCAATGGCGTTTGTCGTGTACAGGAAAGAAGGTCTGACGCTTTCCTTCCTCTTGCCAAGAAAAGACAGAAAATGTCCGTCGTCTCTCTGGCCTCAGGCCTCCAGCCCCCTCCCTCCCTCCCTCCCCCCCCCCGAGCGTCCCGGTCTCCGTCCTCGTCCGCGATCGCCCGAATCCAATTTTTCATTTCCCCGCGGATTCGCGACGTAATCCGGTTTGCCGGGGAATGGATTGTGGCTCGGCTTTTGATGTCTGGGCCTCCGTGGGGGAGGAGCCAGGGTCCGGCACACCCGGCCCCGAGGGGTAGACAAGACGGTCCAAGTTGGGAAAAAGTATCACGAGTATTTGTCTTGAAGCCAAAGATAAGTGTGCACACAAACAATTTTTGCCTGGATTTCGTGGGTCTCTGTCCCAAACGACTGTGTATCCAGGGTGTCCTGTCGGGTCCGGTCCTCCCTGAGGGGCGCAATGTCCATTTGGATGAAAGTAAATGTAGTACTGAATCTGACACTAATAATCTGAAGCTTTGGCACCAAGAAGAGGGAACCGTGATCGAGGGTGCCGTCCATCCCCAGGTCCGCACCAAATCTGGACCTGGAAGTGAGGGGGGGGGGGGGGGGGGGGGGGGGGGGGGGGGGGGGGGGGGGGGGGGGGGGGGGGGGGGGGGGGGGGGGGGGGGG
>JAAUXT010115879.1_pt1 | contig 41107 bp, 41 predicted proteins | sample 7278171 | NCBI WGS metagenome assembly JAAUXT01 (sample SAMN14350112, study PRJNA611818) | marine sediment metagenome | isolation source: surface marine sediment (1.8m) | place: French Polynesia: Moorea | collected 2018-08
CCCCCTGGTTAGACCCACTTTACATACACGGACGGATGGACATACAGACTGATGGTGATTACACTAAGCGTGTGGTAACACCCTTCGGGACCACACGCTTAAAAATCGGCTGGCTTCAGAAAAGTGTCACTTTCTTTCCGCTTGTTTTGTCTTGAAAATTGAGGTTTGGTTGCTCGTGAAATGCGAGGTTCGTTGCCATGGGGAAATGCGACGGGTGTAGCCAATGGGGCAAATGCAAAGACTGACCAGCAGAACTCGTATCCTCGTCCGAGTAGAAGGACTTTTTCTTCTCGGGCTTCTTCTTCTCCTTGGTCTTGGTGTCGGCCCACGGCATGGGCACCTCGACGTTGCGGACGGACGGGTCGGGCGCCTCCTCGGGCCACTCGGACAGCTCCTGGTACCCCGCCGCCTTGTTGTTGATGAGGTGCGACAGCGTCGCCAGTTGGAATTGGTCCCGGTCTGAAACGTAATCGCAGGAAATGCACCGCTGAATTCTGAGAGAGACAATTCTTTGCCTTCGACAAGACATGCAGCTCATTGGTTTTATCCCTCGAAGGACAAGGCTTGGGCACAAACACCAGTTTCTCTGCTGAACTGAGACACGCACCCTTGAACCTGGACTCGAGGACGGGCGCCGGTTTGGCAGCGAGGAAGATCTTCTTGGCGTGTTTGGAGAGCGCGCCAGACTTCTCGCCGGGCAGCACGAGGGAGCGCAGGAAGCGCGCGCGGTCCCGGATGTCGTAGTTCTGGTCGTACTTGGCCAGGTTGAACACGTACTGACACAGCAGCTTCGTCTGTTTCGAGTTCGTGATGTACAGCTTGGCGGCCAAGTTCAGGATCTGCAGCTTCACAATGTCCTCCTGAAAAGAGAAGTCAGAGGACATGATGGCGTCATCCTGAAAATCCCAAGTGCTGAGAGGATATGATGTCTTCTTTCCCAAGTAGTGAGAAAGTTCTTGCGTTCACTGTTCGCCGAGTCTTCAAACGCGTCAACAGTCACACAGGTAGCGTCTTCAATTTGTCCTTTCTCTTCGCAAAAGGCCGAAATCAGCAACTCATCAAAACAGACGTTTTGAACGGTTTTCTCGTGGATTATTATTCCGCAAGACATCAACTTGACTGCACGGTGAAGGCCTTTTTCGATTCGCGATGAAAGCGCAATCCTCCTCGCTCACCTCGTTGATGAAGCCCTTGGCCATCTTCCTGAGCACGTCGGGCGCGATCTTGGGGACGCGGTCCGAGTACTCCCCGATCAGCCACAGGATGGACGCGCGCGCCATCGGCACCGTGATGGTGTCGGCCAGCTTCGCGAGGTGCACGATGATCTCCTTGTGCTCCGTCGGCTGTGGGAAACAAGGCGCGGTGCAATAACGGTGCACGGGAAGGGCGCCTACCATACAAATGTGAGGCACGTGCCAATTCGAATTGGGGTGAAACGTTTTGATGTTCTGCGTCGAAACTGAACTGACGCCGTTTGGACTTGGTCCGCGCAGCAGTTCGAAGATGAATCTGGATAAGAGATCCCACCAGGACAAAGGACAAATAGTCTGCCCAGGTTCAAAAGATTTCTTGCGTAAAGCGTACAAAAAGCGAAAGAAACATTGGCTTCAACGTGGAAAAGGATTCTAGGGAAGAAAGCCTTATGCTGCAGTGTAGTTTTTGTTCGGAACGGAAACATGCCTGACAATATTCCCATCATGCACAGGGCTCTCAACACGGCACAAAACGACACCTAAAGTAAGGCGCTAGCTAAAAGAGTTGTTGACAAGTCGGAGAAGCTAGCACAAAACGGGGACTGATTTTGAACAGCCAGAAAGACGAAACACAAGGGGGTCATTTGGGAAAAAGGGGACGAAATGAAAACAATGCAAGAAGCATTCTACCTTCACAGCCTTCGACACAAAATACAAAACAGAGCCTTTAAAACATATTGAAAGGTTGATTTTTCACAAGTAGTTGTGCAACTTAGTCCTATGCGTTTGTTAGTATGCACATTTACGCAGATCATAGCAGTTGGCTTCAGCAGTGAGAATACGACCTGACTGTACCTGCATTTGCAGCAACTTCTTGATCACCACAACACTTTCACCAACAACCGTGCCTGCAAATAAAAACAGCACGACTGCAGCCGACATTCTCCAAGTTTGGGCTCCGCTTGTCCTCCTTCGATCAGCTTCCATAGATCTCGAGAGCCCGACGTGTGAGCGACTCCAACCTGGGTTGTTCAGTTTTGCTTTTCGTTAGAATTGACCGAAATTCGCCATTTGTCACGCAGGAATGAGACCAGTTCAGGACAGGTCTACGGATTGTTCGAACTGACCGGAACCTGGACCGGCTTATTCCCAACACCGACAAGTTTCTTTGTTCCGACACCTGGCGACACACTGGGACGTTGCAGTTGATGTCAGCACTCCGAAGGTCGCCGTCCAGCCGAGACTGAGGTTCACACACACACACACACACACACACACACACACACACACACACACACACACACACACACACACACTGCTCGACCACGCACCATTTTTGTTGGAGAGGAGCCCGACGAGTCCGTTGAGACACGTGTCGGTGATCTCGTCGATGGTGCTCGCGCAGCGGCCGATCGCCTGGATCGTCGCCGCCGCGAACTCCTTGTCCGGACTCGTCACGTACGTCTGTCAAACACGTGACACAGTGTTCGATTTGGCGCACCGTCGAAATGAAACAACCAAACCAGTACGCAAAGTTTCTTGATCGAAATTTGATGACACTGAAATGAGGAAACGAACCTGGAATTCTCTGAGGATGGTTGCAATATTCGTCTCTGTTGCTAAGTTGGTGAGTATTTCCAACTGAAAGAAGTAAACAGTGTTCGCGTTTCAAGAACACCAATCCCTTTTCGATCAAGGTGCACAATCGACGTATGGACCTCGCTGTCACGTCATTCTCACCTTGAGCAGCTTCACTTGCGTCGGGTCGTTCGATCGCACGTAGAAGCTCTTGAGGTACGGTTCGAACATGCCCTTCCGTTTGATCGAGATGGTCGCGATGTTGCTCAGCACCACAAACTGAATCTCCCTGAAAGTCAATAGCCACAAAAATTTGAAGACCACAAATTCTACCAAAGAGATTGACTGAAGCCCGAAGAATAAGTGAAACAGTGACGCGCTCACTTGGGCCCTCGGAGCAGCCTGATGAGCGCTTTGGACACGAGTCCGACCTCGGATTTCGGAGCGCAGTGGTGATACAACTGCGCCACCGCCATCACCACCTGTGGACACCAACAGAAACAAGACCTCACATCACAGCCTGCTGGTATCAGAAACAATTCGACAAACTTGTACGTACACACACGAAGAATTTCTCGTACACTCTGAACAATGACTCCCTTTTGCCAGCAAATCCTGCACGCGGTCCGATGGAAAATAGAGCAGCCGGTAAATGATCGCACTCACGGAGGCGTTCCTCGAGTTGAGCAGCGGTTTGGTGGTCCTCAGCAGGAGGCGATGATCGGCGTCCATCACATACGGCTTCTTCTTGTCTGGCGCCGCTGCTGTTGCTCCCTCCTCCTCCGCCGCCGCCTCTTCCTTGTCGGAGTCAGATGCATAAAACGCCTTCTCGCTGTTCTCATCGACTCCCTCCTGTAAAATAAATTTGATTTCAGACTGCTGCTGTGTGGAATTTCCCATCAGAAGGCCCAAAAACATTGACAGCATCTTTTGCTCGCAAAAATTCCAACACTTTGACAAATTTCTCACCTCTTCTTGGTTGGGACTGACAAACTGCGTGCGGATGTAGCGGGTCAGCATGTTGATGATGACCACCTGGCCCCATTCCTCCACGTCCACCAGCAGGTTGCACAGCTTCCGGTAGTTCTTGTGGATCAGATCTATTCTATCTGGGCACACCTCTTCAAATGCCTGGATTGCGCTGCCCGCCACCAACTGAAAACAAACGGTTCTTGTTGTCCATAACGTTTCTCACAGCTCAAGTTTCGACAACAATGCTCGTTACAAAATCTGAAAGTGCAGCTTCGAGCATCTCACCGTGGTTTTGTCGGCGAGAAGCTTCTCAATGACTTCAATGAGTATTTCCTTTTGCTCTGGATCAAGACTGAAAACAAGAGAAATAGATGACAAAATCCCTTCACTGATAACGGCACTCCTGTTCTGACCGCGAGCTTCTCGAGTGAAACGAAAGTCTCACCTATAGAGTTTTGGAATGGCATGAGCGGCTGTTTTCCTGACGTACGGAGACATGTCCATAACCGCCTCTTTTATCGCCAGCATCATGATGGGAACGATCATCGGAACTCGGATACTGGACAGCACTCGCAACGCACTTGCACGGATCAACTGGTTCGGATCCTGAAACGAGTAACTCACTGAAATACTTGAAGTCTTTTGTTCAACATTTTGTCAAGAAACAAGTGGGCACGTTCTTTTTTGTTTTTAGACCCTTGAGGCTTTGAAACTTTGTGAAAAGGGTGAACAACTGAAATTGCAAAATGAATTTGTTGTTGAATGTAGGAGAAAAACTTGACAAAAATTCAACACCAAAAGAGCAGAATTCCAGTGTTTCCGATGCCCAGCAACACATCAAAAGTACACTGAGATTCAAATGACACCATGGAAATGAGTATCTGTTCAAAAGCCTTTCCAAAAAAATATATTTTGTCAATAAATACATGGGCACTGTCGGCGGTGTCCTGATATGCGTGTGTGTACGAGGTGTGCATGTATCGAAAAACGCAACAATGATGTTGATCCGAGTTGTAAACACAGTTTCAATTTGCTTGGTTTCTCTCGACTTCACAGCCCGCATACTGGATGCGAGTCAAACGGAGACAAAACGGAGGACAGCCTATACCTTCAAGGCTCTTTGAAACGTGGATATGGACAGCAGTGCCAAGTCCTGTTGTTCCTCCGCGTACCTCACCAAGTACACGTACACCAGCTTTTTGACCTGAAACACGGAAATTTCTCTCAAGGGAAAGATAGAACAGGGAAATTTCTGACAATTGGCGCAGCGTATATCTCACAAGGTCAATTTCACGATCTCCCCACCTCTATATTTTTGGACACCACATTTTTGACCACTGCAGGAAACAGCTCCGAAGCATCTTTGCCCTTTGCAACCATCTGAAAACAAATTTCACCATTGTAAAGATGTCTGATTGTCACATCACACGAACACTTCAAAGGCTGAACGCCCTTTGCACTGAAACAACGGTTCCTGTGACAAATTCTACTCACTCCAATGATCCTCTTCATAGCTTCAAGCTTCAAATTATCTTTATTGCTGTCAAGCATCGTTTTGAGATCATCGTGCCTGAAATGAGAGATTGACGAACTCATCTTCCGTCAACATCGTGCACACTCCAACAGATCCAGTTTCAGCGCGGCATCACCAAAATTCAACATTTAAAAGGCACAAAACATGGGTGCTGCCACAAAATGCTGGCTTTGAGATGGTCTGACGATCGAAAAAATTGACTTCAGAGCAACAGCAACCCCTCCCACTCACGGGTACGCTTTCCTCAGATGCTGACACACTGTCCAGACATTCCGTCACACAGTTTACGCTGAATGAAGTGTTCTTTCATTCAAACGCGTTCAATGTGCACAAGATTGATTGCTGTCTCCATGAGACCAAAGACGTGTCAGCTGCGAACTGTCAACTCACTTCTTGAAATCGTTGGTAAAGAAGCCGCTGCTTGCAGGGTCGTTCGCCACTTCAGCGTCACCACTGCCCGTCGACGATGGCGGCCGTTCATTGGCATACGAAGCATGTGACACCTGAAATCCGTTGCTGGCCATTCTGCTGCTTGGTTCAGCAAAAATCACCAAACGTCTTGCTGTCTGACCAGCTGTCGGCTTTGATCAAAGATGGCGTCCAGTCAACCGGAAGTCACGTGAGAAGCACCTGTCTGTTTTCAGGAGGAAGGAAAATAAGGTTTTACGAACGATATTGTGTGTGTCATCCTTGTAAAGTTGATGCAAATGAACCGCTTGTGTCCTGTGAACGAAATTATCTGGAATAAATTGCTTGTTCTTTGTGCATTTGTTCAAAAATCAGAATGATAAGAAGGCACATGACACAAACAAGAGTGACATCACGAGACTGACACATGCGCACTTCGGGTGTCAGCCATTTTGCTCAGAGAAATCGGGACTACCCATATTTTTCTATGTTTGCGTGGTGTACCACAGGACACGAGAGCTGAAAATTTGTTAAAACATAAACCAGACCATGTCTGATTTCGACAGTAACCCATTTGCTGATCCAGAGGCAAACAATCCCTTTGCGGTGAGTTGAAAGTGTTTTTCGCTTCTTCGTCGTGTGTCTGCAGGCTTTCATTGATTCCTTCCATTTCTAACCAGCAACACCTGAGTGCCTCACGAAATTTCTTCACACACAAGATTTTCCAACGACTCAATTCGTTTTGTCATGAAAGGGTCATGTCGTGAAGGGGGGAATTAATTTTTGTTTGATGGGGAAACAGACGAAGCGCCCTTGTTGACGTGTCTGGGTTCAAGCCGGTGTTTTGTCAGTGAAACATTTTGTCAAGTCTGATCCCAAAACGTGTTTGTGGCCTCCCTCCCTCTCGGGGTGCTGGAAGTGAGACTGTGGAGAGGAGTAATCTGCCAGGTGGTCATTTTGTTTGAATGTCCAATATCTTTGCCTCAGTATCTTTGAGGAACGACAATTTGTGCAGACTCCGTGACGAAAATATCGCTTCCTGTATCGGTTCACATGGTAGAAGTGTGGACTTCCTGCTTCCACTTCCTTCAGTCTACTTGTTCACCACAACACGTGCACTTCACCGAAGTGCTTGTCACGGACAGGTGACCCAGGACACATTTGTGCGAGTCACAGAAACAACACGATTTGGCTCAACCGATTCTGACCTGAGCGTCCCAGAATTGGCAAGACATCACCACCGTCACCAGCATTGTTGTTTTCACCATGAATAATGTATAGTTCCACAAGGAGAATGGAGACAAGGTGTTCAGAATCCTTGATGAGCCAGTGCCAGTGACACAGGTCGAGATGAGGATGAGTCATCGTCATGACGACATGTTTACATACGTTCATGAATATCCTTGTCCTTGTGGGTTCAGGACGTGCAAGATTAGATATGCCCATTCCCAGATGCTACATTTCATCATGATCCATTTATCAATCAAAACAGAATGCAAAACTTGTACGCTGCTGTTCCAAGACGAGAACAGGCGTTCTGTTGTGGTTCGTTCGAAAATTAGTGCGCATCTAATTCTGAATGCGATTGTGCCTTGCAGGACCCCTCCGTGCAGCAGGTGACGGCGCAGCAGAACCGAGCCGGGCTCGATGAGTACAACCCGTTCTCACACGAAAATGCAACCACCACATCTCAGCCGGTGAGTGCATTTTCTCTGCACCAGTTGGTACTGCACTGCTTGAGAATTTGGTTTGACGTTTGTCTCAACGATGCTTTAGTTGTTTGTGCGTTGTCGACTCTTTCGGACACGCCCCCCCCCCCCCCGCGCGTTTGAAAGCCAATCTTCGAGAACACGAAACGCTTCATTTCGCGTCTCCTGTTGAGCGACTGCAGCCAATGTCGTGCGAAGATGCTGCCATTGTGCAGAATTCAGCATGAAACGGGCCTCACCCCATGTGTTTTAGACGCCTGCGCAGCAGCCGGTGCCACCGCCGCAGCCGGCCGTGATGCAGGCGACGGAGCAGCCGCCCGCCTACACGCCGTCCCCCGCCCAGGCAGCCATGACCGAGGACCTGCAGCGTCGCCAGGAAGAGCTCGAGCGCAAAGCGGCCGAGCTGCAGCGCAAAGAACAGCAGCTCGCGCAGGGCCAGTATGGCAGTAAGTTCTCAGGAAATCTGTACGTTGGTTGCCGTGGTTTGTCTTTCGTTCAAACAGTTTTTGAGCTGTTCGCGTGTATTGAAAGGACCTGTCCGACTATTGTGTCAACACAGTCTTGGAACACACAGGGCTGGTGTTGTCTTTGATACACGCAGAATGAACAGGAGCGTATAATTTATTGCTTCTTGCATATTTTATGCACAACTTCGAGGATTAAAATTCCATGCAGTTTGTGGAATTAATGCAAGCTCTTGTGGCAAGCGGCGGCATTTGGAAAAATCTATTCTGCACAACAGCTGCACAATAAAGATTTTTTTCTACACAATGTTCAACTCGTTAGGAGCGGCTGGTAATATTCAGTATGAGCAGTGGGGGCAATGTAATAACCCGTAGACCTCATTTGTTTTCATTCAAACTTGTGTAAATGTATCAGTGACGGAATTTTTGTTCACTACACTTTCTTAGGCTTAGGTGAGGAAACGGCACTTGTTGAGGAGTCATTAAGAACAAGTATCAGTCGTTCTTGATCTAGATGATCAAAGTTAGAAGTATTTGGTGTGGGGTGGGGCAAGGGAATGTTCCTTTCCGTTCGACTGTGTGGCAGAGATGGGACGATTGTTTGTACTTTCGCCGTGATTTCAAAGATTCACCCTGCCCATGTTCCAGTACGCTAAGATGGCTGGAGGGTTTGCCTTTTTCTTCGTGAATAAGTTGTGTGGGTTGCTTCAAACGCGCGGTGTTCAGGAACGAGCCACAGAGAAAAACAAGTCGTCTCTTGTGATCTTCGTGAAAAAACAATCATCAAACAGCCGGGCAGCAGCACTGCCAATTCATCACTTTGTATCTGCCATTTCAGACAGACGAAACAATTTCCCTCCTTTGCCAGAGAAGTGTTGTGTACAGCCGTGCTTCTACCAAGACTTTGCTGTAGATATTCCACTAGAATTCCAAAGGATTGTCAAAATGGTGTACTACTTGTGGTTATGTAAGTACATCTTTACTTTGAAAGCATTCTGCCCAAGCAGGGTCAGATCCAGCTTTTTGTGTTGGAGACGAAGAGGGAGGATCCCTACTTTGTAAATTGCAACTTGAAGGAATTTGACGCGATGCTCATTTGGGGGAGGGGGAGACATTCTTCAGAACACGCCCCTTGGATCTGCCCCTGAAGAGAAAAACAGTGAAGCTACAGTCCGCGTTCCATTCTTGTGATTGCAACTGCAATGTAAAGTCAAAAAACATTTGTATCCAAGCAAAACGTAAACAGGCCCATCTCAGTCATTTTGACAACCGTTTTCGTATCAACTTTTTGCTCCTGCGTGTTCACGTGATTTGCCCAAAAACTGATTGTCCCTGTTTGTGGTGAACAAAACCACTTTCGCCCAAGTTAACCTGTGTTTGCGATACAGTCGGCGCAATGCTTGCTTTTGCGACTGGTTGAGGTTGATAACTTATTGTAAGAAATTTCACAAGCGTAAATCCGTCAGTCACCAGGTGCCAGCTTCTGCGTCAACCAGTAACGAAGCCACGTCACGCCTTCACCAGCCACACGCACTCGAGTCAATAAAATTAAAATTTACCTGACGACAGTGTGCAGTGGCTGTGTAAAAAATGAAAAATTGTTGTTTTGTTGCAGTTTACATATGCTTGCTATTACTCAACTTCCTGGGGTCCCTGGCCTACTTCATAGCCTCCGTACAAGATGGCGTCAGCAACAGTTCCGGTGTCAACTTTGGCCTGTCCATCCTCTATATTGTCCTGTTCACGCCCTGTTCCTTTGTCTGCTGGTACAGACCACTTTACAAGGCATTTAGGTAGGATCCGAAACGGAGCGTGTTTGTCCTTGTCCGCTTGGTGTGGAATGCAATTGCGAAGAGACAGAGACCACAACTGACGCAGTCCAGGCAGGACATGGCAGTGGTGGTTTCTTCTGTTGGCTAACCATTTTACCCTCCCTGATTTGAGTGACTTCCTGTGTGAGCAAAAGCAAGCATGCCTCTGGTGAACGTTCAGGTTGGTGATTGCCCAATACTAATCGCCTGAGCAAACTGATCGGACTTCCCTGACGATCACGTCAGAGAAGTCGGATCTTGGCTGTCCGCTGTGTCCAAGGTAAGAGGGCTCACTTCTGACACCACCACTAAAGTGATTCGGGACGTCGTGTGTTCTTTTCAGTTTATGCGGGTCTTTTGGCACTGAATCTTGTGGGTAATTTGGCGTACTTCATCGGCTCAGTGTCGTCTGGCAGTCGAAATGACGCGGGCAAGAACTTCGGTCTATCCATATTGTACCTCATCCTGTTCACACCTTGCTCGTTTGTCTGCTGGTACAGACCACTGTATAAAGCGTTTAGGTAAAATAATACGTACTCATGTTTGTCGTTGTGTTCTTTGGTCAAGGAATCAAGCTTCTAACGCACCTGCCTGTTTCACTAAGTTGTTTTGCAAAATTACGCACAACGCCTTGGGATGAAACACCTGTTACTGAAGTCAGAGCAGGCCACTCGCCTCATCGTCAGATCCAGAGTTCAGATCACAACGCCTGTCACTGAGAAAAGTTGCTTTGCTCTGCGCAGTAACAGTAGTTTCATGTTCGAGAAATGGGCAACCACTGTGTGAGAACGACTGGCCTTAAGGTAGGTGCTGCACGCACTGAAGTCTGTCGTGCAACTCTCGCACGTGAAAAGCATAGACAGTCAAGGCTTGTACAGACAGACCTTTGTGCGAAGCAGCTGCTGCTGAGGCTTTGCTGCGCAAAAATCCTCAGATGGATCCCGGTTAGAAATTAAGGGTCACTCGGCAGTCTTGGTTTCCGCTTCTTATTGATGGTGATAAGTAACAGTCTCACGCTTCGGACAGTTCACCCTGCGTGCAAGTGTTCTAGTTGGTAAGGTAAGTGCGGTGTGCGCTTGTCTTGAAAGCGGTCGCCTCTTCTGAATTGCAGCCTATTCGTTCGTGCTGTTCCTCAATGTGATAGCCAGTGTGGGCTACTTCATAGCTTCCGCTTCCAAGAACGTGAGCAACGCGTCGGCCGTAACGTTCGGCGTCTCCCTTCTCTTCCTCGGGCTCTTCACGCCTTGTTCGTTCGTATGTTGGTACAGACCGCTGTACAAAGCGTTCAGGTGAGACTCGGCTCGCAGTCATTGCTCCAAACAACACACGCGTTGGGTCTGCCGTCACAATGTGAAAAGTTCAAGCTTTCGGTTGAAAGATACCAAATTGTTGTTGTGGTCAATGTAATCTGAGTGGTGAGCAGACACAACGTGTACTCAATTCGCCTGTGTGTGATGCTGCCCGAAGGTGAGTGATCATGCGACTTTCGTAAACGCCAGAAAACAGCATGTCCATCCAGTTTCTATTCTGAACGCACTGTCATGCCCAGATTAGGCTTTTGGTACGAGAATTTGAGAACGTAGGGCAGTGCGTACAGAAACGTTTTGGTTCTCGTTCGGTTTTCGGTGTTTAGACTTTCAGGATGGTTGCACAGAAAATCGTTCGAACAGAAACCATTCCGGACCATTGCTGTTGTGCTTGTTTTATTTGTTGGTTTTTTGACAAGGCATGCTCAATATTGAGTTTCACGTGCGAAGAATAGTGTAATTTGCCAGGGTTTTGCTTCGAAGTTCAATTCTCACTGTAAAATTTTTTTAAGAATTTGAAAAGAAAGTCATCCGGTTTTGAGCCACAATCCGTCGCCATTTCCCAATCTGATGTGGTTTTGTTTTCTGTTTTGCAGGAGTGATAGCTCATTCAACTTCTTCGTGTTTTTCTTCATCTTTTTCTTCCAATTCTGCGTGACGATTCTGATGTGCTTGGGCATCGACGGTTGGGGAACCTGGTCAGTATCCAAGAATTGAGTTGGGTGAAGTGAGAACTCTTGGCTCGAGCCTTTTCGAATCAGCAACAATTCACAGCAGGATTTTTGTACACGTGTTTAGTTTGTTCCAAAGAGTTCCAAAGAGTTTGTGTGTCAAGTTGTTCGGTATCGAATGGGAGAAAACGTCGAAGGGTAAATCTGGTTTGTGGACGGGACCAAATCAGCTTGTGCCAACTCTGCTCAGCTCAAGATCCGCAGAAAGTCCTAATATTGCAGCTCAGTGTTTCCTTATGTTTCGATTGCAAATGTGGACAGAATGGTTTCAATTGATTTGATTTCATTGACTGTTTGAATACCTAATTCGCTTACGAACGCAAAGCAAAGATGCAAAAAGAGCCACTTCTTCACGGCGGTTGGTTGTGTTGTTTTCAGCGGCTTCATCAACGGGCTCGGCATGATCACCAAGGGGCGCGGCGGCCCCGTCACGGTCGGCGTCATCCTGCTGCTGCTCGGGCTGCTCTTCGCCTTCACGGCGCTCGTTGATATGATTGTGCTCATCAAGGTACCTGACTGAGGTCGAGCGGGCCGGGCGGCAGTGTCTCCATCGTCACCCTTCCCCGGGGGGCTGGCGCAGAGGGGCCTTGTGAAGGACCCCTTGTCCAATCTGGGTCAGCCCCCCCCCCCCCCCTTTCGGTGTTTTTCTGCACTATCTGTGGTATCTGCAAAGAGCACTTGCACACTCGCACAGACATTGGATAGTTGCTGTTGCATGTTGTGGACACATCTATATCGAATGCATGTCGTGCACGGGGATTACACAAAGAAAATTTTGAGATGTGAATTTTTGGTTGCATCAATGCGATGTCCGTGAGTGCTCTTCTTCGTCAACACCGTCGAGTCATTGTGGGTATTTCGTGGGGTGTGGGCGCGTGTGGCAAGGGAGGACAACATGCAACAGAAGCGACGGTGTTGTGCTTAGCTTGGTTCAAACAAAGATTTTTGTTTTAGGGGCCTTTCGTCCATTGATGTTGCTTGTGTTTGTAGACAGTGTGGATTCATCTTGCTTCAATTGTTTTGCAGTAGTCAGGCGGTGGGAGATTTTGCCCCGTCTTTGTGTGAAACAAGACTGTGACGGACATGTGAACAGTTTGCTCGATCGATGATCACAGAAAACAGTTGCACCTCCAGACAAGAACTGGCCTCAATTCTGTCGGTGGCGAAGCGATCGAGCTGACTGATCCGTGCCCGCGCACTCAACCAGCACCGCTGGTCCACCAACGTGAATGTAGCTTTAGACTGTAGCTGACTGTGTGTTTTGTTTTCTCGTCTCTGTGCATGGTGTAGTGGGTGGATAAACGGACTGAGCATGCTGACCTATGACAAGCCCGCAGCAGTCATCATGCTCATCGTAGCCCTCTTGTTTTCCGTTCTGGCTGGCCTCGATATCATTATGTTGATCAGGGTATGTGCTGCTGTCTGCACTTCTTTTTCTTTCTCGTGGTTTGTCTACTCGTGGAGAATTGTCATTTGTGTCAGTAGTATTTGTTCCAATTGATCGATTTACAAAACGAACTTTACAAAACAAAAAGAAAACCAGAAATTTTGAGTCACTTGAGCAATGACGACAAACGTGGTAACACCTTTTGTTGTCTTTGATTGAAGAACTGACGCGAATCATGCCTTGTCGCTGCAGGTGCACAGGATCTACCGCAGCACGGGCGCGAGCTTCGAGAAGGCGCAGGCCGAGTTCGCGCAGGGCGTCATGAGCAATAAGAACGTCCAGAGCGCAGCGGCGTCGGCCGGCGCGGCGGCAGCGCGGGGCGCCGCCTCGGGCATGACCAGCGGCGGCAACAGATACTAGCGCCCGGGCCCCGCGAGCGACCGAGCCACGGAGAACGGGGCGGGGCGGGGCGGGGCGCGCGACAGAACTGACGGACCTGTCCACGGCCGGAACACTACCGTGCATGCACGCGAGGCAATTGAGTGCCCTCACACACAAAACGTTGAAAACAAAACATGCACAAATGGGACCAGGAGTGCCTCGGAGGATACGGGCTGATTCGAGGAATCTTGTTGCGACAAGAAATGTGTTGCGGAACACTTTGGTGTGTGGCTCGTCTGAAAGCAAATTCTCGACATCATGTGGATGGCAAAGTGAACTGGAGACGCAGCCAGCGCCGCCAGTCATTGCTGTATTTCACTCACATATGCTGAAAAGTTTTCGGCTCAATCTGGTTGCGTCGTTCTGGTGCACTTTGACAGTCCACACTCACGCGAAAATGACGGTTGGTTGTGAGCGGCACTGCTGCCGAAGGGGGTTCCCGGTATCTCGTGCGAAGTGAGTGAGTGGTCTTGTGCTATGAAGCTTCGGAACAAACTGTGGTTGGATGGTTCATCCTGTAGTCGCTCCACAAAATTCAGCCAACGCAAATTGTGACAAAATTTTTCTGAAGCTAGCTTTGCTGGAAGAAATTGTGATTCCACGTTCAGTAGAAGATGAAATAATCACCTGCTTCACGTGCCAAACAAAGTATTTCACTCAAACTTGAGCCAATGAAAGGGAAGAGCGACTCTGTGTGAATTGTCCTGGAGCATTCTCAGTATCATGCTAGTCTTGTCCTGAATCTGTCAATTGTGTGAAACCCCGTCAAATCGAGAAAACAAAGTTGATCGTTGTCCAGACAATAGAAAGCGAGTCTTGATAAGCTCAACAGAAGGAAAGAGCACTTCGAATGGTACATTTCTTCGATGTATTACACTTGATATTGATCTATTTATTTCCTGGGTGTTCGAGGGATGTTGACGGATCGACCGGGAATTGTTTGGAGACTTTCACGTTCATATGTTGAAACTACTGCTTGTTTGCATTCCTTCATTTGCGTTCGTGCTAGATTCCGATCCGTGCATTGTACAAAGCTTCGTGTACATAGATGTAAAATATGTGTATTCTATTGTTTGGATCGTTTCTACTAAATCGAGACCAGTCAGAATGACCAAATGAAGTGACTGGAGCGTGATTCACCAACGCAGACGTAAACAAAGTTTCTCATTCGAATTTCACAGCTGCTTCTGAAAAGTGGGTGGGGAGAGGATATTCGCGCCAACAGGACTGATCGAAAGGTTCACAAGAAGTTATCGGGCCGGGTCGGTGTATTTGGTAAACGTGGTGTGTACACGTTGTGTAGTTGTGAATGAGGATCCTCGGGCCTCTGGTGGTTGTATGAGAAGCAGATCCAGTGCTCAAGACCAGGTCGATGTCGCGGGATCCAACATTTCGCGATCGTTTGTGTTCCTGCATGCAAGTGCAACGCTTGGCGTTCTTCGTAAAGTCGTGAATCTACATCGTGTGATTATTCCAGTTGTCCCTCCAAAATATTCTTCCCTCGCAAAGAAGGAACTGGTGGACGCCAGCGCACTGGTCTTGTTGTCAAGAAGTTGTGAAGATTGTCCACGTCAGTGCAGGCTGTTTGTTCTGTGTACAAAATTCATTGCAAATAACACATGCTGCAAACTGTTTCCAGTCTTTATTTCTGCTGCTTTTCTCGAGTCATTCACAACAATGGACAACACAAATGTTGAGCACAACAAACAATTGATATGATCTCGGGTGTGACAATGGAGTTCTTTGGTGAAGAAGGGAAGTCACGTGCCACTCACTCCATGGGAGCAGGTTATTTTAGTGTTGATGGAAGTGGGCGACTGACCAATGAAACGGAATTTACCAAGTCACATTTGGAGACAAACGCAAGAAAAAATTGGCCATCCAAGTACAGACAATTGCCAGCTGTTCACCCCGTGCCCTCTGCCACTTTGCAACCATTTTCTCGCTTTCAATGCACTTTCTTGTTGCAAATCCGGAAACCGGCACAAACGTGTCCAAATGCAAACAAAGCGACCAAGCTGACAACGCGCGGACTCCACTCTGCTGATGTAACATTCTGGTTTTCCTTGATGCAATGATCCACTGGAATCCACAAACTTGGAAGCGAGGCGTTTGATCGGACGTCTCAGAATCCCCGACAAAGATTCCTTCAAAACGTTTTGACTCAACATGAGCCACAAAGTTTCCAATGAACACAAATGAAGTTTGTGAGATGACGTCAGCAAGAAGCGCGGTCACACATCAGCCTTCAGTCGTCACGGTGACAGCAGCGCCAACATGCCTTTGTGGACCTTCTCGTAAAGAACGTCGGCATCCTCATTTCCGTCCAAGTACTCTGCCAATGTAAACAATCGATAGTCACTCCCACTTGACAAGTGTTTAATTTTTGTTGTCATTCTCAGTGGCCAATTCAGTTTTGAATCGGCAACTTCCTGAACCCGTTTGGCTGTTTCACACAGCGCGACCAAATTTGAACGTACCAATGTGTTTGTCGTGAGCAAGTTCTTCCATGTTCTTCAGATACATGGGCCACACCACCAGGTCAAAGTAACCCGGGGGGTCGGCTGGAACGTAATGCCTGAGTCTGGAAGAATGCAAATTCACGATCAGGAAACATTGGAATCTCGTTCGATGTTTCTCGTGATTCCTCTGCAATGATCGTGGCGAGATTTAGGCCTTTCTGACTTTTCTGTCAAACTTTCCAGTTCACGAGACGTCTGTTGATTTCCAAAGGAGAATCGACTGAAAAATATTACTCACTGTCTTCTATCCCAGCACTTCTCTTTGCACAGTGTTATGAAATATTTCTTGTGGAAAACCGGAGCGAGCGGCCTGAAAAAGAACCAGTCATTTGACAGGAGAATGGTCTCAGGCACACACAAAACTGTATCTGAATGAGATAAAAATTGATTTCGTGAAAGATAACACATTTCAAAGAGCTCGTTTGAAGCCTCTCACTTGTAGTTGAAAATGATAATTCCTTCAATGACAAGTACAGCGGGTTGACCATTGGAAGTCTTGTTCTTTTGCTTCTCTATCCATTGCAGTGTGTCCTTGTGCAGACGTGCGAAGTCCACGGCGCTCAGGTCTGCAAGGTATCAACCGGACAAAATGGTGCTCAAGTCTACAAATTAGACACTCCAGCACCTTGTTTTGAAGATGTTAAAAGCTGAAATTTGTGTCCATATGCAGGATCACTCTCGACAATTCTGGATCACTTGGCTCAAAGAAGTATACCTTCCCAGTTGGCGTGGTTCACCTCAGGGATCATTTTCAAACATTTGCTCCCCTCTTCCTGAAAAAAGAGATCAGAGATCAGATTCGTGCCCGAAATTTGTTCGATGCTTTCAAAATTTCAAAACAATGACACCAGACCTCTGATCCTAACTTTGTGACCACAGGGGGGGGGACCCCAAACTTTGGGACAAGTGGAAAATGATTCGTGTCAATTTTCAAGCAGTCCAACATTTTGGGATGACGCCCGCCCTCCCTTGTCCAGTCCCAGTGTTCACACACGGAAGATAGAATACCAGAGTGACTGCACAAAGCGTGCTGCTGCCGCCAATGCTGACGTGGGCTCACAAACAAATTGGCTTCAGCAATTCAAAAGCCGGTCAACTTTGTACGAGTATTTTGCAGACCCGGTTGTTCCGGATCGGTGGCAAATTCGGAGGCACTTACAGACTGTTCAGAACGTGACAAAAGACGGGCGCGTGTTCCCTGATCTGAACACTTGAGCCAAGATCCAAAGTCCTCGAAGTTAATGCGGATTTATCGCGGCGCATCAAATGTTACGCAACAAAGGAGTTAACAATGGACCTCACCACGAAATAGTCGTCCATGTTTATCACTGCAACCTCCGGAAATACTTTCTTGAGCTTGTTGCTGAGTGTCGTCTTTCCAGAATTTGTCGCTCTGAAACAACACATTTCAACACATATAAATTTGTCATGTGGGTGTTGGTCATCTTCCAAAGCTTACACTTTTTTTATTCCTCTGGCCCAACTGGCACCTGGGGGGCGAGCACAATACATCTGTGGTCCTTCTGATGCGGCCGATGAAGCAAAGTTGTCCGAGCCGACAATTGCGAGTATGAGGTCAAAATTGGTCACTTAGAAAGAGCAGTTTTACTTTGAACCCTTCACACTTGGTCAATGTATCCTTAAAATTTGCTTTGGGACATCCATATTGCAAAAACGTGAGGTTGGAAAGTCAAAGGAGTGAACACGTGCAAGTCTTTGGGTTCCTTATCAATTCTTTGCGATCACTACCGCTTTGTCAGTCTGTTTTGATCTAAAATTAGCTTTCAAAGTGCGCATTCTGATCTTTCAGCATTTGTGACACAACGCGACACCACGGTTGGGTGCAGATGCAGGCTCGGTTCTGTGCACAGCATCTGGTGCAAGAGAAGGGTGCGAGAAATGTCGCCCAGGTCACATTCACAAAAAGAAGACATCTTGTTTCTGGGGCAGGGCATCACTGCTACGCCTGCAGCGAATCTGCGTTCACGAGTCGTTGTGCGAAGTCACTTTGGGGATGAGCACCCAGTGGCAGTGCGCTCTTGGCAAGGTGGGCCTTTTGTCCCACTTCACCTTCACCCCTTGCCCACTTTACCACAGCATGCCCCCCACCCCACCCATGGCCAATGCATTCACTGGCTGTACAATCGGATCTTTGCCGACTGGAAAAGCTGTAGTTGTCAAGAAAATTTCGTTGAGGAGCTTGAATCACTCACGAGCTCTCAAAATGTGCAGCTGAAAACGAAACTTCTGGGACAACCGCAACGCATGAAGACTTCAGCTGCAGCGGAGCGACACAAAACTAATGCATTATATGTTTACCCCGACAGTCCGACAACGATGTAATTGTCCATCTTGAGTGGTAAATCAGTGAATAATGTTGTTGTCAGGCTCCTGTGCGTTATCAGCCTCTTCCTCGTTGTCCGAGGTTGAAATCCTCTCAACGACAGGAACACCTCCGCTAGCAGCGTTGATCCGCTGTAGAAATGAGTCCAGCAACTTTTTGTTGAGATGGTCAGTCTGAGTAATCTCTCGTTCAGGTTGATCGTCAACTTGTCCGTTCTCAACAGGATGGCTTCTACCGTTCGTACTGCCGTTTTCAACAGAATTATCGGTATTAGCTTCCTGCAAATCTCCTTTGGGTTCACCACGATCCGCCATGATACTTTACCCCTGTGTCAGAAAATGTTAGAAACTACAAAAATTAATTTCTTTGTTCTCGAGTTTGCAGGGTTCCTCAACTTAATCTTGGTAAACTCTTGTCGAAATCAAGTTGAATCAATCGATTTTTCCCCTTCTGAAGAAATGACTTGCGTCAGTTTGCTGAGTAGATTCGCTCTGCGTTTTTGAACGAATCGACAAACAAACGTCACAGTTCTTTTTCACACTAGTCGGCGCGAATTTGTCAAAGATTTTGTCACCCGATTTTATTGGATTTGTTCTGCCCATGTGAGGTGAGGCTCCAATAATTTATGTAGTGAAGGCTATCGAGTGTGCTTTGACTATGTCTAGGATTGAGAGACCATGCAAACCAATGAAAATTTCGGCTCAAAGTCGAAGTTAGTGTGAGCGATAATACAGGATCGCTCAGTTGCGAAACAAATTTGACTCTTTCAACGATGCCCCAATCAGTTTTTTGTTCGCTGCTGTGCTTCTCATCCGAAAGAAAGAGTCACATTGTGATTCTTTTTGTTCAGAATCCATTTTTACCTTCATTTTTTGACGGTTATGTTCATGTGACTTCCCATCTTGGCACCATCATCTGTCTCCATCGAAGGACTGCAGAGATCTGGTTGTCAGACTGACGAAATTGAAAAAGGCAACAAACATTGATTTCAGTGCGAGTACTTCAGGACGACTCGGACTTAGCGTCACTGCTTGTTTTAGCCTTTCAGAGTTTTCGCAGAAATGCCGAAGAAGTTCAAGGGGGAGAACTCCAAGGCCGTGGAGGCGCGCGCGCGTAAAGCTGCGGCCAAAGCAGCGGTGGACGAGGCGAAGCAGCGCGCGGCTGAGGACGAGTACTGGCGGGACGATGACAAACATGTTGCCAAGAAACAAGCGAGAAAGGTGAGCCACTCGACTCTTTCAATCGACCCGAGAGATGCGCACAAGTTCAAGCTGTGATGTGTCGTCGTGCAGTTTTGTCAACTTCAGTTATTTTCCCTAAACAAGTAAACAACGCAACCTTGCACGTGCTGCAGCAGTAGCTCTCAGTTTCAGTTGTTTGACACAAACCAAATGCTGCTTGTAGTCGTCATTTGTATATTTTTTTGCTTTTTTGTCCAGGATGCTCAAGAAAAGAAGAGACAGGAGCAGCTGGAACGAAAGAAGGAAAATGAGCGGTTGTACCAGGAGGAGGTGGAGTCCATGAAATCTGCGAAAGCCGAAGTGAAACCCAAGCTGACGCGAGCTGAGATTGCTGCTCACCAAGAAACTATGGCGGCGGAAGGTTTGCAACCAGAAAAACATACAGTTCCGCTGATCCTGCACGAAGAATAGTTTCGACAAAACAGATGGTGGTGACCACGATTGGAAGACCACCACAATTTTACACGCGTCAACTGCCAAAGCATTGGCCTGGGCGAGAAAAGCGTGTGTTTCGTGTAGGTTGTGGCACCGTTCTGTGTAACACGCCCTTAAAGAGTAGCACCTGCGTTCATTGCGCAGCATTCATGTTTCCTTGATCTAAATCATGCCGTCTTGTTTCGTGTGAACAGCCGCTGCAGAAAGGAAGAAGAAGGAACAGACAGTTGTCACGGATCTGCCGATCGAAGAGAACATCAACCGATTGGAGACGGAGGGCGAGGCGCGAGGCGTTGAAGAAGCCATCGCTGTTCTCAGGTTGGGACGGAAGGGCAGCTCTTTGAGTTTTGATAGTCAATGGACAGCACCACACGCAGAGTTCCGTGTCGTGTCGTGCTTTCGAAATCTCAACGAGAGCATTGCTGAGAGACCACCCCAAAGTCACAAAATCTTTTTTGTTTCGTGAACCTGTGCAAGGAAGTTGAAATGAAACGGACAAATTTTACTCTCCAAAACGTTTGGAAATATTTGTTTTGAACCTCTGTCACACGAACACACACAAACATGCAAGATTTGTTGCATTCATTGTGCAGCGTGAAGGAGGCTGAGATGGACCGACACCCGGAGCGGCGCGTCAAGGCGGCGTACACGGCGTTCGAGGAGCGAGAGATGCCCCGCCTCAAGGCCGAGAACCCCAACATGAGACTGTCGCAACTCAAACAGATGCTGAAGAAGGACTGGATGAAGTCGCCCGAAAACCCGATGAACCAACGACATGCAGCGTTCAACGCCAAGTGAAAGCACCCCTTGCCGGTGGCAACAGGGTGACGAATGGACTGCTCGTGGGAACGGTATTGATCAGGGAAACGGTACTGGTGCACTGTGTGCCGACAGACGTGTGTCGCTCGGAGTGGTGTTGCAAATACCACCGTGTGACAGCGAGAGCTTGCGCCTGGTGTTTCTAATTATTTCTTCCGAGAATCTGAGGTGTGACGCAGATACCGGGTCGGGTGTGGAAGCAGAAGGGATTGTGCCGTCACCGTTGCGTTGAAATTGAGCTGTGATTCAAAGAAGTTTTTCACCCCTGAAAGGAAGTCCATGTCCCCTTGCAGTTTGGGACGCGGCCACACGGAGAGACCCAGTTTGATGCGATGAAACTGGAGATCTTGTCGTTTTTGTGGAGCGGGAACTCAACTCTGACCACCGTCTGATGCCGTGGTGCGAGTGTGCACCAGCTTTCAATCTTTATCCACATAAAAGAGCGAACTTTCTGTGATTCAAATCTTTCAGTTCAGCATATTTACGATGGTTGAAACCTCATCTTCCTTTTTCTAGTTTGTGTCGCAATTTCCAGTTTGTGTTGCAAATCTAGTTTGCGTTGAACGAATGTGCCCAGGAGTTGAGAAATCTTTTTTGGCATTGTTGGTTCGTTCGACTGGCGCTGTGGAGCAGAAGGGTTCATGTTGTGGTGACGTGGTGCTGTAGAGAAAAATATATACACGTGCAAATCACAACGGTTTTTCATGAAACCACCATCCCAATTGACCGTCGTTACTGTTTCGTCCAGTCACTTGAAAAGAAGCGCAAGTGAGTGTTCTTTAAGTGGAAAACCTCGCTGGGCGCGTGATCTGAGCCAACGATAACACTCCGTGGCCCTGGTGTCCACCTCAACAAGCGCAAGAACTTTTCCAAATAGCCTCCATGCATGGGTCTTTTTTTGACGTCAACAGAACAAAACCACTTTCACATTTTTTAAACTTTTATTGCAAACTTTGTAAACTGAAAACGAAATTCAAGTGAATCGGCGACTGTTCAGTGGAAGACGAATTTGCAGCAGCATCCGAAATGAGTGCCAGTACGAGTACTTTTCGTGCATAGGTGCTGAGTGAAATTTCATGAGAAACAAAAAACACCCCGAATGCTGGCAGGATTACAAATTGCACACAAGATTGACGTGAATCGTGAGAGTCCCGCTCGGACTTGTTGCATGACTTTCGACTAGTATTGGTTTTGCACTAATATTGAGACACTAGCATCAAATATGGCGTCGACATGTGAACGTGAACGATGAAGGACTTTCAACTGTAAACCGGTCAGGACTTCGCAAATCGTCTGTCACTGTCAGAAGAGTGATGAAACCACTCGGCCTTGTCGTGACTGCTTCCCGACGCATCTTTCTGGCACCTCAGGCCTGCCTTCGATGAATGCAAAGTGCTTCGCACAAAACTCTTGCGTCGAGTCCAGTTTTGTTGTTCCAACCCAGTTCTGTTGTTCCAACTACCCGACATCGTGATTCATTCCGTAGAATCCTTGCAGAACACCACCCAGTACGATATCTGCCGGTCCGTCTGAAAGAACAAAAGGACCAGTTCAGAACTTTTTGACACCTTGACGAAGAGAGTGCGAACAATTTGATCACAAAACACAGAGAGCGGACTCCCAAGTATTTCTCATCATCAACCACAAGAGGTCAAAGATTGGGTGCGACTTGGTCCGAACGAAAAGAATCGAATTTCCCGCTGCCTGCGTGAGTTCAGTTTCACCGCATGCAAGTTGTCTGCAAAACTCGATGGGATCTTTCGCCTGAAAGGGGGAAACCTCCCAATCGTAGGCATCCTCTGCATTCATTTCAAACACAAACCTTTCTGATCGGCGAGGTACACGTTCTCAGAGAAAGCCATCACAGGTTGATGTGAAAGTCCCAAGTTCTCTGTGTTTTCCAACGTGCTGTAACAAAGAAAATGCTTTCTGTCAACAAAGGCTCAAAACATTCGAGAAGCAACAGACTAAAGACTTCAAGAGGAACCAAAGAGCAAGCCAGGTACCGAAAAGTTGCCAAAAAGATTCGAGACGGAGGGTCCGTTGTCGCAACTCGCAGCCGATGAGTCTTGTCACATCGATCAACACGGACAACAACGAGATCTGTTGGCTCCAACCAAATGCATTCAGATTTTTCAAACGCATAGCTTACTCGATGCTGTCCGAGTCCGCTGAATGAACCTGAAGGAAATTCAGAAGAGATCGTGGCACGTCCTTGTTGTTCAAAACCCCCTGAAACATTCAAATTTTTGCATTTGGAAAACTGGAAATGTAAAAAGACTTCGACAGCAAGAGGAATTAATCACTTGATTTTTCATTCTCTGGAAACAACCAGATTTCGTCGCGTGTTTTACCTGCAAGTAAACTTCCAACGCGGCTCTTCGCTGCTCTAATACTTTGTGGTTCCATTTCATCACTTTCTTTGGAGGAAATTCGGGAGTCTGCATCCTATTCTTCACCTGCTCACGAAAAGTTGATGAATTAACCATTTTCTCTCGCAAGTTTGACATTTATGAGACCGAGAAATTCAGCTTATCTGCCTTTCAAACTTTGTGAGGTCAAACAATAAAAGCTCTTGGTTTTGTCTGTTCCATTTCATGTTTGCTCAAATGCACTAAGGCTCAGCTTCTACCTTCTTGTGGAGCGAGTCGAACTCTGAGTATCTCTTCTCCACCGTGTGGAACTTCCCTCTGCAGGAAACTTCAATGACATAAACCTGCAATGTCAGGCAGAGAATGCTGGAGAAGTTCGTTCTGGAAAGCAATGCATCCAGACGTGCCTGCGCACAGAGTCTGAACTGGGCCTGTCGTTCGCAGTTTTAGGGCGCAGTTCTTTGTCACACTCTGGGATGATCAGATCACCATTTCCCATTGCATAGGCCAGATCCAGATCTATTGCAAATCGGAGAACGTTCCAGTCGTCAAATTTCAAGAACCTTTGTCAAAACCGGAGGTCCACATTGACACTCAGAAGACATCTGAACTTACGGTGTAGCTTTTGTCTTGATCATCCTCTACCTTCCTGTAACTAGGAATACTGATACTGATGAACATCCTTCTTGAGAACAGAAAATTACATCCTGAAACAATAAACAAAACTCAGAAGAAAGTTTTCCCACCCACAGGTCACATGATTCGCGCATCCGGTTTAGTTTCGGTGACCCACTTGGAACGAAGGGTGCGTTCGATTTATGACCTTTCGAACCAGGGTTGGGAAATGGACCCAGGAGCCACTCACTCGGCCCCACTCACATTTTCTCATTTCAATTTTGGAATTCCGTTTTGGAAAATGGACATGCAGATCTACTTGGTGTCTGATGTCACATCAGGGACTTTTGGCGGGGAAGTCAACTGGGTCGGCATGTCTATGTCCCTCGAAACCGCTACCTCGATGGATCTTGGCCCTTTTGGGACCCTATCAACAAAGGAAACAAAACACCAAAACCATGAATGTTCAGGAGATCTCATGAATTCTCCCCCCCCCCTTGTCCCCACCGCCGACGGTGAAACATTTATGGGAGCATTGTGGAATTGGTCGCGACATCTGCAGGCTGTCGCTGTTTCGCTCAGCGAAGTTGAAGATGCGCGCTAGGATGTGGCGACCTCTGTGTGCCGTCGCGCAGTTCGCGATTCCTCCGTCGTGTCAAATGTGACAGCACCAGATCAAAGGTCAAACCCAATGGCATCCAGTTCTCTCTAACCTCAACCAAATTTTTTTTCAACCAAAATTTGTGTCGCAAGCGCACGTTTTACACAAGCAGATCTGCTTTTTGCACGTCAGGTTGAAAGTTGGAGTCATCTGAAGTTGCGCAACGAAGCTTGCGCATCTGCGAAAGACGGAGAAGTGTTCATTTTCTCGGGGGTCAGGAGTGGGTTCATATTTGTGATGTGTTCCTCCAGAGATAAGACAAGCACACTTGAGGCATGGACTGCATGGGTTCCAGCTCCCTGGAGCTGCCTCTGACATCAAGTGCACAACTGAGCCATTCGGAGTGAAATGTGCGAGGAACATTCCTTTGGAGCGGAGCTGCTGTAGATCCACAGCCAGATCCAATCAGAACTGAACATTCACAGATGTAGAAAGTGATCGGTTTCAAAGACATTAATCTCAGTGATAAATGAGAAATGTTGCCATCTATCTCCCTCACGTATCACCCCTGCATGTGTCATCAGTGAAGAAGATCTTACTTTTCGTGTCACTTCAACATACAACATTGAATATACATTGGTGTGAAATTGAAAATGAAACATTATCAGGACTGTGTTGCAGCAGCGGAGATTCAGCCCAAGACTCAGTCCATAACTCGAGGTCAGGGGCCACTTGCTCTTCCAATCTGTAAATCGCCAACTGAGAGAACGACCTCACCGTCTTCAACTGAAAGAACGACTTTGTTGTCACTTTTTTGGTCACTTTCAATTTCGACGATTTGGCCAACACGTGTTGTCTCTTGGCCAACGTAGGTGAATACACTGAAGCGTGAAGTCGCAGCTCACCTTTTCTTGCTTTTCTCTATTTGAGAAGTTTTCAAAACTTACCTGATCACTGCATGTACGTTTTCCTGAAAGTTTGAATGGAGCACAGGAAGGTCGGTGTCCCACCTGGAGTTTTGGGTTTGTCTCCAGCAGAGTAGGAATGTGATCTGCCTCTGTCCGCGTCCAGCCAGGCACATGAAACGGGCAAAATATTGTCCCGATAAGCCGGAGAAAACGATAGCTAACTTATGATTAGAAATTTCAGCTTTCTTGGATTACTTTACTTTGATATCACAGGGTTATTTTCCACTCTGATATCAATTTACCTGCGCATCCAACCGGCTTTCATTTGGCCCGAAAATTTGATGTATTTAGCATAAGCTTATTTCAGGAAACTACTCGTGTTGCAGAGTTTCTGTATTGAAAGCAAATTGAATACCCGCACAATTTAAAACTGTTATTGGTTCATCAGGGCATTCCAGTGGTACCTGGATTCAGAGACGTGTCTTGCACTGAGGTCACATAGAAGAACTCCCCAGGAAGAGAGCAGCATTTCACAAGCACGAGTTTGAATTTTTGAATTCTTCTAAACGCAAAATGCGAGGATGAATCATCACCTTCAACAAAACCTTTGCTCACAGAAGTAATGTGGTGCTTTCACTGGGGCCAGAAGGAGCGATGTTTGCAATTCGCCGGGTCACGTTTGTCTGATGTTTCTTTTCCCTTGAGTCTTCAGCGGGAAAAAGCTTCTGATCAAGTGTTCTGGATAGCATTACCACGGCATCGCCTGTCAAATAAGAAGGTCCCAGCTCGTGTAATGACTGCTTTGCTCGTTGCATTCACAACGACTTGGCCAGGGACTTGGAAAAAGCCAACTCAAGCCAGTGAGATGTCATTACCAGCAATTGACTGCAGAAATATGAACCCAAGTAAATTTGTTTTGTAGCATGGTAACAAAACGTGCCTCTTTACCCTTCACAATAAACGGAATAATGAGAGTGCATGTTAGGTTGCACAAGAGGTTAAGTTGGTATTCTGTGCATCCAAGGACCAGGTTATGTGTCTGAATGACAAAGTATAGAACGGGCGGATAGGGACGGTGGTCTGTTGGAAGGAACTGTGACCTACACCGGTTGTACGAGGCACCTCTGTGGCAGACTCTTGGCCTGACCCCGACCCGAGAGGTTGCTGCGCCTGGCAGCCCTGCTCTTGCTGCGGGTTAGATATGCGACCCGAGGGAGGCCAGCCGAGGCCTTCAGGTCCTAACCCTACAAACATACCCCAGACCTGCGGGGCCAGCAGGAAAATAGATAGAATGCCACCATCTGATGCTTTCTATCATCGGGATCATGTATCTCTTGGCTGATCCGCTTGACCATTTTTAGGCCTGGTCAGTGCAGAGGTGAAGGATCCGATTGCTCACGTGAACACTGACCATTGACACGCATTACCTCGAGTCTGGATCCACTATGCGCTTGGGTGAGTTGAGTTTCTCCCACTGTCCACAGCCAATGCTCAATCCTGCTGTTTTTCTCAAAAAATGCAAAGCAAGAACACACAAGTATCCAAGTTTGTAGAAAAAAAGCGGACTCAATTTGAAGCCAGTAGTCAAGACTGAGTGGCGGGTCTGTGAACCTCAGGAGACCAACGCGCGCGTGCGGTGGCGATGTGTGCACAAAGGTGAAGGTATTTGCTGGTCGTACCAAAAGACACAACAGACCAACTTTTCCCGGGGCATAGTTTTCCTTCAATGGCCCTTCAGTGTTTCTCAGTAATTCCCTGGGGACCGCCAACACTGACAGGCGTTTTTCTTTTTCCATCCCTCCCTTTCCAGGCGTTCAGGTTTGCAGTTTGCTTTTCGTCGTGTTGTTAGTGGGGATGCTCGAAGAATGGACCACCATGTCTGGATGTGTACACTTCAACCCAAACACGTTTTTCTGCAAGTTTATGAGGTTTGGAGTACAATGTGTACACATGTACTGTCCGGTTTATTGGAATGCCAGTGGGACAGTGGTGGTCAGTGCCCTGGTAAAGGCTGCCCTGAAACACTAACTAGATGCTTTATGTCTTCCTTTGTGGTTTCTGGTGGTGGAAAGGCTGGGCTGTTTCCAACCTTTCTTGCCCACTCGCAACAAAGAGTGAACAGGCCCACCTGACAAACCTCTTCTTCTTCCCAAAACTTAACTTGTGCATTTCAATCCTTTTTCCTCTTTGCTTCGCAAACCTGTTTGCAGACATTTGAATCTCACCAAGAGGTTGCTCACCCAAGAAGCACCTGTTGTTCAATGTGAAGCAAAGTAAACATTGGGAGGGCGTCGGTTCCGAAATCAGAAACTTTGGGACAATTGTGGGGTCGCGTCGCTTTTCACCCGGGTGATCAGCTGTTTCAACAGTCGAATGCATCTGAATTGAAGATCTGAAGAAAGGACTGACTACAACGGCTTTTGGGTTGAGTCCAAGACTTTTGTCATTGTGCTCACGTTGACACGATGTGACAAATGATCAGATAACGTGAATATCTCAGGTGAAGGCTTTTTGCTGTGAAAAGAGCACGAAATGGTCGAAACTGCATTCTGAATCGAAATTTACACATTCCGCGAGAGAGCCAGGGCGAAGAATTTTTCTTGACCAGAGTAACTTTCTGTCTTGACAGGGACGTCTGGGCATCGTTCCCACAGGGAAACAGAAAGGGCCGAAGACACATATCATTCTTGTCAGGTCCTTCCCCGGGAAAACACAGCGGCCTTTCTCCTTGTGATAATTCAGGGGACAATTTGTGTCCAGGCAATGTTGTTTGTTAGATGTATGTGGAGGCTGCGTTGGGATGTGTGGGAAAGGTCAGTGCGGGGTACGACACGAATTGTCCAGGGCGGCGGGTCACTGCGTTTGACCACTAAACTGTCCTCAGAGTCCAAAAAAGTGTGCTTGATCATTACCCACACACATACATAATAAAAGTTCCCACAACTTTCTCTTTTGGTGTCCGACAAATGATTTCTGGTCTCAGTGCTGACCACACAGTTGTTGTGTGGAGACAGCGAAAACACGGGTAAACTGCTGTTTCGAAAATACTCGTACGTAACTTGGATTGTTTCTGCGTACATTGTCATCCACTGCTGCTTATGTTCAGCAGGATTAGTTACAACATCCAATCTGATGCCCGGTGAGTAAATCTGTTTTCAGCTTTGCATCAACGGGTGAGCGCTGACTGTTGGTTGACCGCTGCAGAGAAGTTGTCGCACGAGTCAGGCTGGCCGCGCAAGTGAGCGTGGTGTGAAACACACTGCAAGTGGACACAGAGTGTGAGTGATGTGGACTCCTGTTTGGCTGTTCTGCGATTTTTGTCAGGGGCATGTCTGGTCATTTGCGGCCGATGCGAGCGCACTGCGTCTTTTTCAAGCAAAATTCAATTTGGTCCTGATGCGAGTGCAACCCGCGGGTGGGTGTTTGTGCAGTTAAGTGAGCGCGTCCACCCAACGGTCAGTGGATCGCGCTCCGCTATTCTTTGTGCGCAGCCGCCCGACAAACTGCAGGTAATTGATGTTTAATTTGGCTGGACATTACTGTCAATTACTCCACATCCCCCGCGCCCTAATCACCGTGTCTCATCTTTATTGTTGTCCCCTTTGGGACACCACAAACACGCATACAGGTCCCGGTGGGAAGGAGGTTTGTCTTCAGATTCGGACGTCCGAAGTGGGTGTTCTCGGACGGAAATTTTCTTAACGTGGAACCAGACCCAAGGGGGTTTTTGGTCCAAATGTTGCGCCACAGTCAAGTGAGATTGAAGCTTGTGTGTGTGCGCGTGCGGAATCGTGTGTGTGTGTGTGTGTGTGTGAGAGAGAGAGAGAGAGAGAGAGAGAGAGAGAGAAAGAGAGAGAGAGAGAGAGAGAGAGAGAGAGAGAGAGAGAGAGAGAGAGAGAGAGAGAGGGAGAGGGAGAGAGAGAGAGAGAGTGAAAACTGTGCGTGTGCGTGTGTGTGTGTGTCTGGGGGGAGAGAGTACAGAAGCAATTTCCGCTCAATTATACATGGATTGGAGCCAACAAGTAAAACGTTTGACTCAGCTTCAGCCGTCAAAATTTGAAGTGAAACGGACCTGCTTCCATGATTCAAATTTCAAGTTGTTCAAGTTCCTGCGAGAGAAAGACAGCGCCTGAGGCATTGCAAACAGCCCAACTATGCGAAACCAAGTTCACAGAGGTGGCTCTGAGAGCAGGTGACTTTTGACTGAAAGATTCCTTTCAGATTTTGCAGAATTGTTCTTGGAGCGTTATTGAGCGAAACTGATGCGTGATGGACAGATCGCGCTGGGCAGTATGCGGAGGACGGTTTGAACAGCGAGGGTCCAGCGCTGCCGAGAATAGAGCGTGACATCTGATGGGCAGAGTGATGCTGGGAGGATGAGTTCTGATGGCCAATGTAACCCAGGATCTCTTTTCAATCTGTTACACACACACTCATAATTACAAGGAATCAGGAACAAAAAGAATTGGAACCTGAACTGCAAGTGAATGGGTGTTGCTTCTTGGCACCCAGTTCTTGACCAACCAATGTACTGGTTGCATGTCTACGCACTGACAAACACGTCCCTTTCCGTGTGCTCGTGTTGTGCGTCTCTTGAGCACCACCTGACTCCACCTCTCATAAAGAGTCGGCGGTGGTGGCCACGGGCGAAGCTTTGGATGCGGAGGTTGAGGGCGGCCGGTCCGGTCGCGGAATGCAGGGTGGGAGCGCGGTGAGGCGTGCTGGGTGACAGCGCCGGGGACAGGTGAGTCGAGCGGGGTCACGGGCTGGGGGCGCCGGGTCAGGGGTGAGGGGCAGGGGGCACACACCCCTGCTCATCTGCTGGCCACTCAGCCACAACCACCGTGGGAACCTGGTTCCTCAAATCTTATCCAACTTTCTGCAAGAAAGCTCTCCCATGCAAGTTTGAATGTGATGACCAGTGTGCACTGCAAATCAAACTTTTGTTGAAGGGAATTCGAGACCCTGTGAAGCAGACAAGAAACGACAAATACGGGGTTCAAAACTATTTCCCACAGACTGACATTCGAATGCAGCGAATAAATTTACTGTTTGGTTTAAGTAAAACGGCGGTTGAGTTTTTTCTGTCTTCCCTGGGAAAAATTGAAGTCGCACCATGCCAGGCAGTTTTCTCGCCGTTCGTTTATTGCACTCTCGAGGAAGTTTCGAGTCTTTCCTGCTCAAGTCTCGAAGGAACCATCAAGTCGTCGGTCAGACACACTCAATCAATTATGCAAATTTTATTACTCGGTGTACTGCAGAGTGCCACAGCAATATTGTGGACTTTGATGTCTTTGTCGAGTGGGCAAAGATTCAGTGTTGAGGAGTCTGCATCGTTGGTGGGTCCACCAGTCGGTTTCCCACGCAACTCCCAATCTTCGCGAGTGTTCGGGTGGAGGGAGAAGGGTGTTGGGCCAGAAACATTGGCCAACTAAGCTGACACGAGCACGCAGGGGATTGAGGCAGGGGGCCCCGATCGTCTGTCTCAGGGTGCGCCCGTATGTCCCGGGGTACCCTCGAGCACACTTCAGGGGTATGCCTCCCACCATAACACTTATGCAACGTAATGACGGGGGGACGGCCAGGCCTGATTACTCCTGGCAAAAAGAAAGCACCAGGCTCCTCTGTAATCACCCCGAATGGCTATGAGACTAATAAAACACCCATCAGATTTAACAGGCTTCAAATCGATTGCAGTGTGAAAGCCCACCTCCTCTTCTATTATCTCAGCGGCCGCACACACACTCACTCCCAGCCTCCGCACCTTTTTCACTCGTGCCTCGAATTTTCTGGTGACGTTCGTTTGAAAGTGAAAAAAAAGAAATTCCTGGGAGCAATTTCCGTGGAAATCACCTCAATACAAGTCCCAACGTCTTTCACCTCTCGACCAAACCCGAGATATTCAGATTGCGTTACACTGTAATTACAACTCAAAAATCTTCAACATTTCTCACAAAATGCGAAAAAGGGTGAAGTACGGTGGAATATATTGGAGTTGCCCTGCCACGTGTCTGTAGAATACAGAGGTTACGAGCAAAACACTCGAACTGAGTACACGCACGTTCAGAAGCGGCTAATACGAGTGATGCTCACCTATTAGTCTATCACCTGGGCCACGGCCCTTTGAAACGTGTCTCAGCCTCTGTAATTTCGAGAGTACAAATTATTTTGTCCATGCAAAGCGATAATTTGCGAAATTGAAATATTTTCTCCCAATACACACTTCACCTTCTGTTCCTTTTGTAACCAGACACACGCAATCGGGTTTCTTCAAAAAGACTGAGGAGGGGATTTTGAACTTGGGTGTCGAGGGTCTGTGTTACCTGCGCACAAGAAACCTGGCAGAGTTCAAACGTGTTGTGCTGGTAAATAGAATGCGATGTGTGTTCTGAGTGTCACAAGCCACGATCCTTGTTAACCCACGATTTCTCATCTCGTCAAAGCTATTTTTCGCATTGTGAAAGAGAAACCAACGACCTGTTGTTCTGGTTTTCTGCAAATGTTACACACTTTGGCTGACTGGTTGGAGGTAAAAAAAATTAGAAGTGTCAGTTTTCTTTGTCTTCTCATCAGAATCCCACCTGTGAAAATGATTGAATGTTTCTCGTTGGAAAAATCGTCAGGTTCTGAGTCAGGTGAGTTTTGTACACAACCAAGGGAAGAGCTTGATGGTCAGGACTTCGAGTTGAAGAAGCATTCTGACATCTTTGGATGACTCACACTCCAAACCTTCCAAAGCAAAAATTTGAACGCACGGCATGGCAATTTTTTCCAAAGAAACACAACGCTTCCAAAGGCAAACTTTATTTGTGGACGAACCTGTGTGCATTTGGTCACGCTGCTGAGTCGCGTGAGTTGGGCATAAAGCATGGAATGGACCCATTCAAACTTCTGAGATGACTTGTCCGATATCTTGGCTCAAAATTGTTACATATCTGAGGCAGCTGGGAGCAGAGAGGGTCGTAGGTCAGGCTCCTGTAGCATGCGAGTGATACCTGGGCGAGACAGATGAAACAAACCCCGCATCCAGTAAATTATGAAGAACTGTGCGCGGAATGAACGCAGACAGATTGCATCGCACAGATTAGCGGGCTTGGTGGTCTGCTCAAGTCAAAAGTCAAGCCCAGAAATAGCCACGTGCGAACTACTCCAACCCTGAAACGTTAGAACAGAAAATACCTGAGCCGAAGATAGGAACTGCAGAAAAGGCCTCCTTGGTCAGTGGACTTTAATTAAAACTTGCATGAGTTCCTGGTCAAGACTTCTGATATTAACAGATGTAATGGGGGTTGTTTACATCACCCCACCAAGAGGGGTTGCGACCCGGGGGTAAAGTTTCTCGCCCCGCGCACGGGGTAAGTAACGCTAAAAGCCGGTGAGTCAGCGCTGTGAAAAGGAGAGGTGAGGAGGCTGTGACTCCAGTGACTCGAACTGACCAGAGATCGTTGTTCGGTGGATAAAGGCGCTGGTTTGCACGTCCGCGGGAGTTATTGCCGGGGCGCTGAACTCGGACGCGGTCATGTCAACAGACCAAACCTCAGTCCTGACCCAACTTCACCCTCTCACATCTGCTTTTGTTTTCGAGCCTCCCAACAGCAATACCCCCGTTTGCGTTGAATTCAGAACAGTTGCAGTTTTGGACTGGACGATTTGCTGCGTGCGTCAGATTTTCCTGATTAAAATGGACCGAAAATGCAATGACACATGCCCCAGGGTCAGGACCGAGCTGGCCCCTGGGTCCCCCGGGGTCTCGAGGTGGCCCACCTTCTGGCGACGCGACCCCCGATATCCGCGCCCTGAGCGGCCACGGCCAACATGCAAACGCAATTCAGAGACATTTCAGAGCAGAGATAAGTTGGAGGGATCATATAGCAGGTGATCTATAGGCCACATTTCACTATATTTAGCCTGGATCTTGTCCCCTTGGATATGCTACTGTCAGATGTGAGGCGATAAAGATGAAAGACGAAGCTAAAGGTCAATTGTTATAGGACAAATTATCTGAGCTTGTTACGCCGAGCTCTTTAGGCCCAAGACGCGATGCTCAGAGATAGTTGAAACATTCCTTTCCACTTGCTGTGCAGCGTGTCAAATTTCAGCATTTCGGGTCAAAAATTTGACGGAAGTTTCAAAAGCTACATCGACAGTTGCAAGTGGCAGTGAATGACGTTCACAATGTTGTTCCCTGAGTATTTGGCTGGTTCATGAAATGCATGGATCCCAACACAACTGATATCAGGACCACACTTTTCATTCTTCTTGGTCTTGTTCCTTTCCCTTCAAAGGAGAAGAATGCCAGTTTCCTCTTTCATTTGTGCTACAGTCACAAATGCTGCACTGATGACTGTTTCAAATTGTACCGTTGAACACGGGCCAATCTTTCTGCAGGTGAATTTGCTCATTCAGTCAGCCCAGCTGTTTAGCTGTCAAGATTTTTGGCGCACGATTTTTGGTAACATTAGTTGAGCGCGAGTAGATGTAGTTAATTTGAGTGGTTTTCAGGCTCGTTATGTTCGTGACTGCCCTTGTGCTCTCGGAGCACGATTGTCTGAAATTATACCTTCTTGTCATGCAATGTGGCTTCGGTGAAACCTTGTGTGTTTCTTCCAACAGTTGCATCTTCTTTGTGGTTGTACTTTACGAGGTGGAAAACATGCCGCGCTCGCTTTGTTTGTGCATTTTTTGGCAGCAGAAGAAATTTTATGGGGTTTTCTTCCGCCGTCCATTTCCTCATGCATGTGCGCTGCAACAGCTTTCGCTGGATATACACTTTTCAAATTCTGCCACCTCTGGTTGGAAAACAATCTCGTCATTGGTGGCATATGGTTCTTCAAAGAATTCTCCAAACTGCCTGAAAATTGTTCTCCATTGAACACAAGCTTTCTTCTTGTCGTCTCTTTCATCCTTCGTGCGCTGGCTTACTCAACTCCACGGACCATTCACATAATGGCACCAGTTGAGCAGAATTGTTCAGCAGAATTGGCATATTTACATTGGAACAATTTATCTCTTTTCACAGGGGATATGTATTTTCAACTGTTTCCTCGCTCATGGCAAAACACATGGTCGAGAGTACGGTGTGACGCCTCGGTAGAAAGCGCCCCTTTGTTTGTCGCTTTCTGCAAATTATCACTTGGAATGAACCACTTCTTTATCCCGGAGCGGGCCTTGCTCAAGTGCTCCTTTTTGGTTGTGCGATGCATAAATCTTTTATTTTGGATGTGAAATGACAAATTATTTCCTTTGCCTTCCTCTCGAGTTTGTCACGGCCATTATTTATCGCAGCTGAGAAAAGCTCCTGGTTCGTGCAAAAGGCTCCGATGCAGATGCTTCTTCTTCAGCGATTGTTGTGACTCAAAAATCAAACGTTCCGTGATTAAAATAATCAAATTCTACCTTTGAAAAGAAACCACCTTTGTCAATGTCAAAGTTCGGCAACTTCTGTGCAGGTAATTGCTTGTAAGGTTCCATAAAATATATCTAGCATCGGGTGCGCCTGAGAAAAGGAAACTGGCTGAGCGTATCTTGTTGCTTTCCCCTCTTTTGTTGAGGACAAAAAGCCATTAAATATAACGCCTTTTGCCTTGATTTACAGGTTCATAAAATTTAGCAAATCATTATCATATTTTGCCATAAATTTCGCGGGTGGTAGACACTTTGACATTTCGCCCGCGCAGTTCATTTCAATGATTTGAACTTTAGCTTTCAAGATGATCTTTGGAGTTGACCTCGTGGCTTGCAAGTCACCATATTTTAAAGTTTTCAATTTAGTGACAAAAAGCAGTACAAGTGGCTTGGAGGGTTTGCGCCATCAGACAGCGTCTGCGGCCTGACCTATGCCTTCTGCTGGCTCGACCTACGCGACTCCCCAAAGGCGGCAAAAAAAAACAAGAGTTCAACACAGGCCAATTGTGTAACAACACTGGGGCCAAAACTGTTGACAGTCGGAGACCTCTGGGCGCCCAACTTTGCCTAACTTTTGCCATCGGGGGTCCTGCATCCTGACCTTGTAGGATGTAAGTTTGAACTCTGCACAAAAGATGCACAGAAGTTTGCTATTTCTTCCTTTCGTCGGGTTCTTGTTAATGATGAACTTCAAAATGTGTCCTCTGCCCCCAGCCACTCAAAGTGCCATGCGCTTTGCTCTCCGGGCTTTATCTCGCTTTTTCATCGGGGCCAAGAAATATGAAAATAAGCTGATAAGGTTATGAAAGGTCCTGATTCTTTTCGAAATGCTAATTTCACTGGGTTGAGAGGGGTGAAACTCAGCGCAAGTATTTTGATGTATTGTTGTACTCCAGCGGTACCACGGTCCGAGTATTTGAAATGAATTACAACGGTATCATTCCAATTTGATAAAGGATTAGAATACTTGTATGAAGTAGAATTGAGATATTTTGAAAAATTATAATTTATTGGACAAAGGCATCAAACGCATAGCGAGCGGGGCAGCGGACCCCTCGACCGCGGCTGATTAGGCGAGTGAATGGACTCCTCGGGATTGCGGGATGAGCCTCTCAGTTCTCCCAATAACCCATTGTCCCTCCGATTCAGAAGCAGCATCTGTATTCTCCCTACAAAACATACAGATTTGTTGACTTGTACTCTGGACAGTCAAAGGAGAAGGCCGTGGGGCAAGACTTTCTCTGGAAAGTGATTTTTCAAACACAAGGGTTTGGATGACTGTTTTCTTGGAGGGCATACCATTTTGCCCAAGCCCACTCAATCGATGGCACACCTGATAATGTATTATTATGCCGACTAGGCATCCTTTCATCTTTTTTTTCTGCAAAGTCTTGGAGTAGTTGAATGGGCTTATAAGTGCGGTATCGGATGTTGTGGGAAAATCTCTTTCAGTTTGTGTGGCTTTGGTGCGCGGTTGTGTGAGGAGAGGTTGTGTGTGTATGATGCTCAAGGTGGTGGACAGAGAGAGTGCTGGGCGCTGACGGCGGTTTAGACACAGGATTTGTCCGCTGACCCTGAAGTGGTCAGGAGAAAGGCCGGGGTCAGAGACGCTGACACCGGGCTCAGCTAACAGCGCTGTCATTAGGCGTAATACACCACCCGCTCCGCTCCTCTCTACTCGCCTCGGAACAGAGACGGAGGAGAAGGGGTGAATGTCCACATATTTCAAAGAACGTTGCCTCGATGTCTGCGCGTGTGAGTCTTTCTCACGCATCTTTCTGAAATGTGAGTACAGAGTTTTTGGAGTTGATATAATGTGTGCATTTCAACTTTGGGTTGAGCCTCCAACTCGTGCAAAAAGTTGTTCCCGAATCTCCTTGCCTGGTGCCAAATTTGTTGCTGGATCCGCCGTTCGGAGCTTGTTGGTGTGTCTGATGTCTGTTGAATTGTCAGTGGTCTGGAAGAACAATACTCACCCGCTGCTGGCGGCCGCGTCACCCTGGCTACTCGAGTGTCAGGGAGCGCAGCCCTATGTCACGTTGTGTCACCCTGATTAATAGAACCGGGTCCAAGGTCCCCACTTGTCCACGCACACCCTTAGAAACTCAAAAAGAAACCGAGCACCCCTCCCTGACCCAGGGTCAAGATCCAAAAGAGCCCCGACCTCTGGACTGGACCATAGGCTGGGTCATCCATCACACACCGCGCATTGTGAAGCATCGCTAAATGGGAATTTTTAACCGTCGAATCCACGCAGGACAGTTGGTGCGAGGTTTTCACGGCTCTGCGTGTTTCCATGCAATTGCCACCAATTCCTGCATTTACGCGACCTTTGCGAGTGACCCTAGCCCCCAGACAGTGGTCAAAATGGTCTGCACAAGTGATACATTAAACATACAAATGTCCACTGCCAAATGTTCACTTTTTGAAAAGGCATGGTCACAGAAAATTGACAATTGGATATGGTTTTCCACAAGGATGTTTTGTTCGTTTTGTCAAGTGCCAAACAACCCCCGTCCAAAACCGCAAAAACCGAAAGTGAAACCCAACTGTTGGAAGATTATCTTTGACAAAAGATTGTGCAATTTGGGTCTTCAGTGTTTCCAAACAAATAAAAAGGACTTTTGTAAAATTTGAAGTTCTCTGGCTTTGTGAAAATATGAGGCTTCTAATTATTGTTTCTCATCAATTGGTGCCTTTTTCTGTTGCACTTTTGTGAAATTGTGATGGCAAAGAAAGTTTTGTATTGGGAAAAGAGCGAATGTCATTTCAAGATTTGAACAAAATATGATTCATGGTATGAACATTTGCGCGCATGAAACGCTTGAAACAAAGAAGCCGGAGGTCGACTGTGTTTACTTTTCAATGACCTCGCTAGATGTCAGGAACTGGCTGCAGAGATCACGATCCCTGGATTCGGTGCATGTCGATCTGTCTGTCTGTGAGTTACAGCTTTCCACACGTGGGTCCAATGCCAACATGTGCAGATTTTGCAACACAACCAAATCGTTCCAAACTCAACCTGAGAATCTGACCGAAGCAAGTGTCTCAAATATTTCTTTGTTTTGAAGACGATTGTCGCAGTCTGGTCCAGGTCAACATTGGACTTTTCCCGATATTCACCGCAATTCTCGGTGGCGGTGGAAACGTTTGGCTGATGTATCAATCAGTCATGGCGTTTTGCCCTGATGCAAATCTGAGCAGGTCGAACCTGTGTTTCACATCATTATTTCACCAAGGTCAAAACCCTGAGTTGGTAACAGTGCAAAGTAATATTCTGAGGCTAAATAAAGTGTACACAAACAGGTGTAAGAAGTGGGTAAAGGTTGGATATTAGGTTCTTTTGGTGTCTAGTTAGGCGTGTGACCCTCACCTACGGGTCCGACCTTACATGGAGACGCGCAGAAAGGCCCCGGACCTCGGGGTCAGGCCGCGGCCCCCGCCGCCGCTGCGCGGAATGAACGCCGCATACCTCGGTGCGTCGAAATAGAATCGCGGGCTCGGCGCGGGCGGCGGGGCAGCGGCGGCGCCCGGCGCGGGACCAAAGGTGAGGTCACGCGGCCGCTGTTCGCGTCCATCACCCGGGCCAGAGCCGCCTTCCCCAGATAACGAAGCTATGCTCGACCGCTGCGTTCGCTTCCTGCCCCGCTGCTGGCCCTGCTGCAGTGCGGGACTGTTTTCGTCATCGGAACGCGAGAAATAATCAGAAAACGTGTCTTCGTCGTCATCTGCATCTTTGCCCATGAATTAAGCATGGACTCAAATTTCTTTCTTGTCGTGTCATCATGGAAGGATATATTGTGTGTATTGTGTATGAAGCCGTTGCAAACTAAATTTCATTTTGCGCGTACGCCAGACAGATCGGCATTCGGCACATTTCGCATTTTCTTTCTCGTACACAACACAAGCTTCCAGTCGATGGGAGAATGTCAACACACGATGCACGGAGAAGAAAAGGAGCTGTAACTAAAAGCTTGTTTGATGGCAAATGGATGGTTCAGTGATGTCAGGACCTCACGGAGTCGACTTGTGCACCGCGCACCACAGCCGAGACCCGCAGGTCGAGTCGAGGAACGCTCTGTGCGAGGCGGCGTCTGACCCGCGTACCGAGGTGGGCGCCCCCGAGACGTGAACCGAAACCCCAATCTCTTGATCCTTCCCCCGGTTATGCTTGATCCTTTACGCAAGCAAATCTCGATCCCTGGCATTCTTCCCCGCTCGTGCCCCGCTGTGTCGGTGCAGGTTTCAGTGGTTGGGAAGGAGAAAGGCCAGCCATTAGGGATCGCGGTAAAAAGTGGTATGGGACCTGTGGGTCAGGGCACCAACCCGTGCGGTGGGCGCACTGTGGTTAAATTGGGGAGAGAGGTGACTTTCTAAACATTTCCAAGGTGGCAAGGTCAGGTCGGGTTGTGGCTGCGCCTGCCAGTTAGAATGCAAATCATCAGAAAATGTACTGAGTGAAATAAGCCACACCTGTGTGTACAACTGCGTGAAAGCATCTTCCATTTCAGCTGCAATTCACTGAGCTATTTCGCTTTGATCCATTGATTTTGTGCGCTGCAGTGATGTTAAGTTTGATTTGAAACTGAGCCATACACGGAGACGAAACTTCTGTTTCTTTTGTGGATCACCAAGACTTCCGGAAACAACAAGTTTGTTCACAAACTCACTTGCAGGCACATTTTTGTCCACATGTCGCGTGTCACTGGGCAGTGAAAAATCTCCCAGACTACATAGAGTGTGAAAACTAGATGTCCAGGATCCGCTTCTGTCGCAGGCAATAACAGGGCAAAAGCACATCTCGGAAATGTACCTGCCACCAAGATGACAATAAGGAGAATTTATTACGGCCATAGATATTCCTTTCCTTTTCTTGCTGTTTTTTGTTACATCAAGATAAGCATGGTATTGGGCATGAATGGATGCACTCATGAAATATGGAGTCGGGGGTGAGGTTGCGGGTCCTCGGGGCCAGGCGTAGTACTACGAGTGACATTTGCTATCGATCGGTGATTCTCGGTACGTGCGCAAACCATGTCTGTCTGAATTGGTGCCAAGTGGCAATGATCCTGAAAAAATATGCCCGCAGAGAATCGGCTGAAGCTTGTGCAATACTTTTTCTTCTCATTTTCACTCATTTGCACCGAGCTTCCTGATTTTACTGATACTGTTGTATGGCGTTTTTGTGTGTGACGATGATGTTTAGTAAAGAAAATCACAGCTGGTCAGGAACTCATCAAGTGGCAGTGAAGATTCTGGGTTTCTTTGTTCATTTGACCACAATGGAATGGCTTTTTTGCCTTGACCGTCACTGCTGGTCAGCTGAAAGAAATGTCTGCTTTCTGAGATCTGCTGAGCCTGGCTGGGCACTGGTCACTCTTCTCTCCACCCTGTGTGTCGTCCAGGGATCCACAATTACACGCGCATTACTCGTAACTGATTCAGCCTCGTCAAAAATGACCCGCAACACGCATCACACTGACCACGAGGGGACCTGGGTCCGAGACCGGGCAAAGGTGGAGATTAATTGTGTTTTGAGGTACATCAAGTGCACCGCGCGTGTTGCAATGCGCTGATTTATCGAATCAAATGCCTTGATTAGAGTTCGCCCTGGAATTATGTTTTTTTGTGATGCCCACGTACGGGTTGTAAAGAAGGGGTCTGAGTTGCATGGAGAAAGGGCGAAAGAAGAATGGGAATAGAGTGCAGGGACGTTTGCACGAGGGGGCAGCGTCCACACGCACAACTGCACTCATTCACAGGGAAAAAATCGCGTTCTGAGATCAATGTGGCCAAATTACACTCTTCATAAACCACATTTACATCCACTTTTTCTCTTCTTTCTTCGCAGGCCGGATGGTCAAGGCATGTCAGAACCATTTAACACTGGAGAAATATGGCCTGGCAGAGATGCAAATGCGAAGGTTTTATGCTGGGGCCGTGTATAACCTGCAAATTGGGGTGCCTTGACTAGGATAATTTTAAGTGGCGTACTTCTGTCCAAGTTCTGATGCAAGCGTCAAAGCATCAAGAATTATAAAAGGGGCGACGGTGGGAGATGCACATCAACACTGGGTCATTCCTTTCCTAAAGGAGCAGAACAGCCCAGCCTATGAACGCTGCAGGAGCATCTGCCTCGATGGGACGAATCCTCTACCTTGGATGGGTACCTAATAGCCACGCACAGTACAGTGCGGGCCGTACATCTGAGAGAAGGGCTCTCGTAGTTTGGATCATACTCTCCATAACGGATACAGAATCCGAGGGGACCGTTCCCACTCCTGGCCTCAAAGCCTTTACCCAGTGGATC